>Ga0068628_1000610_pt1 | contig 13206 bp, 11 predicted proteins | sample InSIn2gowninarea_FD_77431 | JGI IMG/M metagenome (GOLD analysis project Ga0068628, IMG submission 77431) | Clean room microbial communities from NASA Spacecraft Assembly Facility at Jet Propulsion Laboratory, Pasadena, California, USA -... ... | reverse complement strand
CAATAAGGGATACAATGACAATAGTAATGGGGGAGTCACTAGTATTATAGGGGCCTAACATTTTATCTTCCATTTTTCAAGTATAATTTCGTTTGCATGAATAAACATAGTTGCCTAATTAAAATAATTCGAAATTTGTTCATAATTCATGGTTTGTTTGACTATTCACACACTTATCCCTGGCCTTTTAGTTTGAGAGTGAGTAGTGTCAAATCACTAGTATTTGTTAATGAACTTCCCTTCATTACACAATGACCTAGCTTAGCTCGATCTTCAAGGATTCCCCCGTTTACAAGGATATCCTTCAGTGTAGTCTAAAGAGTGAGAGAAGGCCATGAAGGTGACATTGGGTGGCTTGCTTGAGAGTTTCATTTTAGGCATTCTAGGTGGGGTTAAAACTTTTTTTGTTCTATGAGAGTGTTTCCCTTATTTCCATCGCCTAAAATACCTGCAATAAAATCATGTGATTTTAATAAAATCTAATTTTGATAAATATTTAATTCAATAAAATAAAAAAATAAGATTATTATCGTTATTGTTATTTTTTGTATATGGCAGAATTGACAACTCTAGTGATGTTGTACTTATGTGACGAGGGATAGATTCTGTCCACTAAAAAGTTCACTTCCAAGTGTATCCACATTACCTCACATGTGACACTAAGCTAATCAATGTTTAAACCAATAAAATGATAGGGAATGCTTTAACAATACATTCTATCATCAACTCATCTACACCATGGATTAAATCAAAATGAACTTTTAATATTAAAAAATATAGGCATCTTATTTTATTTGAAAATCAATTTTAATATCTAATTTGAGGAAAGTTGGTAAAATAAAGTTTAATGTGAAAAGTGTGAAGAAAAAATATAATTTAGTGTGTGAAATGTTATGAAAATCATTTATTATAATCCACCCAGTGTAACAAAGGTAAAGTATTTAGGGTTCGGATGTGTGGTAGTCAGCTAAAATAAAATTATTTTGCAAGTGGGAGGAGTCAGTAAGGTAGTAATAATAATAAGAAACTCCACCCATAGGTTCTCTTGCGGGTAGTGGGTGGATTGCCTGTTGGATTGTATGAAATATAAACTGAATGGTACATTATTACTGGGATAATAAGATGGATAGCGTGTGAGAGAGAATGTGAAGGGATTGAAGTAGGGGATGGTTACTATAGGAAGGTTTACTCTATGGTTACTAGGGTCTATTGATGGGTTACTTTTTCTGTGGTCACTATTTCTATGGTTACTTGGACCAACCCAATCAAAATATCTAATTTCCAACAACATAAGCCAATCGAGAAGCATAGAAGCTAGCCTTGAAATTCCATAATTTTATATTTACACTCTCGAAAAAATAACTTACAATACCTTTTCACTAAGAAGCAAAGGTGAATTGGGTGGATTTTATGGTTAAACTCCACACTCTCGAGGAAGCTTTTATATAAGTGGACCCCATAGTAAAAAATGTGGTTCTTAAAATAATGTTATATCAAATCCGTTTTAGAATAAATATAAATTATGCTTTATATTTGTTATTTATTTGCTTCAAATACACATGCTATGGGAGCGAACATTACCTAAGTGGACCCTTGTTAGAAAAAATTGGTGCCTCTAACCAAATTTGTTTAGCCCCTATTTGACGAAATTAATTTTAAAACAACATAAATTAATGTGTATATCTCGTTATTTTTATTTTATTGTTCATTTCTCATGATATAACTTGTGAACGTGAGCGCAATACCCTGAGGGGACTGAACATAAGGGTTGTGGAGTATGACTGAAATAATGGTTGCATATTGAACAATTATAAAGATATTCATAGATATCTTAGCAATGGAAGCAAAAATATGACAAAGGCTCCTAGAAGAGCTTCTGCATATGCAGTCTAGATTTGTATCAAAATTGGCTGATGGATAGGTTTTTGTATTGGTTTATTGAAAATTTGTGTTACTAGATCTACCATCTCCATGTGTAGGATCCATGGATCTCATCCCGGTTTGTTAAGTTACACCCATGATACGACATGGAAGCAGGTCTCTGAGTGAAGGAAATAGATTTTGATCCTATGAAATGGATCCTAAAAATTCCAGTGTTTTTTTTACCATTGATCCCCTAATGATTTTTTAAATGAAAAACATCATTCATTCCTTTCTTCAGTATATGATTCAGTAAATTAGATCTCCATTTCTTTCCTTTTCCTTTCGACAAGTGACTGCAAATCTAATTAGGGGGATAGAAGGAGAATCTATTGTGCCAACCAACTCCTCCATGTTAATGAAATATGTTATGTAGGAAGGAAAGTTGAATTTCAAGGCCGACTTCTATGCCTTTATTTGTTTGACTCCTCCAATCCCTTCAGGTTGGGTAATGCCACAGATACCAGCGGTCTTTGTTGGGTGGCCTCATAGCTGTGATGTTGTCCAATGACCATTGTATGTCTGACAAATATTCCTTTATTTTGTCGACTATTCCCTTGAGAATAAAGCCTACCATCCTTGATAAAACTATAAAAATTGTAAGAGAATAAAAAATATTTATTGTTATATTTCTTTATATAGTTATAGAATAGTTGTCTATTTGGACCAGTTAGTACTTTGACTATTATTTTTTACTGCCTCCAACCAGCTTAAAATATTAGGCTTCCAATTAAAGATATTCAATCCAGGCCTAGAGTGAGTGGATAAGGATTAGCCTATGTTGTCTATGTTGAACTAAATTCCCACGAAACTGAATAATTGAACAAGCGTACGTATCATGGTCTAATAGGTCTTTTGAATGATTTATTGGTGATGTAGATGCCAATCTCATTGTTGAAATTTTAGTCGAATGGAAACCTATTTTTCACAAGTCAAAAGAAAGGACTATAAGGAGGAGGCAGGAAGAAGAGTATTCCTCACACATACGTAGTCACCTCATATTATGAGCATAAGTTTCATGTCTAGTGACATCTCACCAAATGGTCAAATCCCGAATGAAATAGTTAAATAATGCTCATTGGCCATAATACAGGAATAAGAACCTACATGCTAGTGTGCTTCCACTTTGATCCATTTTTTTGGTCAACATAGATATGATCACAAAGTTTTGTGATGATTCCTGAGACATGTTGAAATTACTGAGTATGAATCTGAGAGACACAATACTTATAAAAAACGATATTTCTATCCATCGATGAAGGGATTCTTCTCTGAGATCGATCAGGGAATTCATGAGGGGAAGGAAGAACATGATCACCTGTGATGAATTAAAAGTTAAAATAAGCTACATTTTTCTTCAAGTAAATATTCAATGGCTCTTGTAATATGTTGACAAAATTGTCTTTGCACTAATTCCATACTCTACACACAACAACTCTACTATAAACATATGTGATCCTCACCTTGCCACAACAAACCACCACTAGTTGAAGCACTTGCTTTAAGATGCTCCATCCACAACCAAAAACTCTCTTTTTGTTTTTTAATGATATGCATCTTGAGACCATGGAATCATTATAATATCATAGCCTTATGTACTATTGTTTATGAGACCCATAGAAACCAAAGGTTCTTGAGTCCCACCCATAGTAAGTCTTCGTAAGGCCAAAACATAATTTTCCTTAGTGCGCGTCAAATGAAAAAACTACTAGTACATAAACAAACTTAATATTTTTAACACAATGCTCACATTTAATTTGAGAACAAAATAGAAAATTTTGCTAGGGTAGCTCGTTGAAAGCTTTATGAGCCTATAATGTGTCACTCTTAAGTACATAACTACAACATCTAGAAAACAATCCTACATTTTCACCTCATTAGAATTTTCCTTCCATTTGATTCCCAATTATCTCGAACCATAAATGCATAGGTCGTAAAGAAAAGCCTATGTTGTCTATATTTACCTATTATATTGAACCTATAATTTATTTGAATTAGGTCAATCGACATTCATTTATATGTTGCTTACCTATAAATAGAGATAAGAGTCTATACTCTTTCAACAATCACAGAGCCCATTCAATGAAAAAAAAGCCTTTCTCTTTTGTCGAATGTGCACACAGAGTTGGAGGGATTAGTTGGATCTAACTGAGAATCCTATCTTTTCTGAGTTCATTTGTTAGAATGTCTGAACTACAATATTTATTGGTGGAATGTCAAATGTCCTGAACTACAGGCTTGAGCTAGTGTAGCCCTCTCAAGTCCCAAAAATATTACTTATATATATATATATATATTTTCTCCCCTAAACCCCATTCTCGTCAAGGTATGATGTATCTTCGTGTAAACATATGCTCTTCACCTTATCTATCAAGGTATGCTCTACTTACCTCTTCAGTTAATGGCCAAGGATCCATGAGTGGTTTTTTATTGGCATGTTTGTTGAACAATAATTTTGATGCGAATGTGTCAATAATAGGTGCATTTATAGGTGACCTATTGTTATTTTCCTAGATTAGTTGTCCAAATGCGTAGAAATATTTTTTCAAACTATGCATCTAATTCCCGAGATCAAAATAATGTTAATCTACTCCTTGTCAAGTGCTAGGCCGAGTTTACTTGCAACAATTCCTGTCCTTTTTCAATTGTTTACAAGTTGATGTGTATTTTTACGTATAAATATTGCTTGGTTGATGATTTCATTCTTCTGACAAATTATTATTATGCTGAGTATTCCTTAAAAGAAAAGGTTTTTTACTCATTGGATGGTGATTTCATTGTTCAATTATAGATGATTATTATGCTTAATATGCCTTTACCAGAAAGGTTCCTTAAACTTGCTGGCTCTTGTGCTCTAAATTATTTTTAAATTCCTTCCAAAGTTGTGGTTTATACAAGTTGTTTTCAAGAATTTATGGGATTCTAATTGGTTGATTATGGTCATGCATGACATAATTGGTCTTGTTTCTTGCTGATGTTGTGGAATGATTGGGAAATCAAAGTAAAATGTATGCTTTACTATTTGTCTTTTCATTTTTACTTTTAGAAAAATTTCCACCTGTGCCTTTGTTGAAGGCACATCTCGAGCATCAAAGGAAAGCATCAAAAGAAATAGCAAAAAAATGAAGGGATAAAGTTGGATCATTAGTATTTTTATGATTATTGGTGTGGTTCATGCTTCCTTGTTAGTATAAACTATAAAAATATGAACTTGTCATTAGACATATTCTCTGAACCCTTCCATGTCTTATTGTAGAATTCAACAACCTCAAAAGAAATTCATTCTTTGAAAAATGTAATTATGTGCATTTAAGTGTGCAGATTTGAATCGCAGATGCCTACCAAAGATCTTGAAAAGCATGTGGCTCAGTTATAGAAATATATGGAAGAGAGGAAGAGATTTGCAGAAGGCATTAGGATTAAGACTAAACAGGCTCATCTTAATAATGATAATGATTGTGGTGGTATTGGTGGTGCTGGTGTTGTTTCTAGTTCAATGTTCCCTAAATCTTCCCCTCCCAGTGCCTTTTCCCTTCCCAATTCCTCTTTTATGCCCCCTAAAACTATCCCTCATAGTACCTTTGCCCTTTCCAATTCTTCCTCGCTTCCTCATTTCTACCTACTAAACCTACCCGTCCTATTTCCTCTATCCCTTTGATTTTTTCTAACTTACGGCGTCCTTCTCCAATGGCGAATATCCTATCTTACAATTTACCTTGTTAAGGTGTATATGACAAGGGAAGCCAAGAAATATCTAGTATCCCATATTACAATTTACTTGGTTAGTGTGTGTATATGACAGGGGAAACCAAGACATATATTGATCAACCTATGATGTTGGAAACAACCCCTCATCTTCGTCTAAACCTCATTTATATCCATCAAAAAGTCTATAATAGTCTTTGTATGGGGTTGGCTCCTATCATGGATCAACCAATTATGAAAGTTATAATATTGGTAGTGGTATGCCTCCTCCCATTAGGTCTTATTTATTTTTTATTTTGGAAGCCATGTCCTAAGCTACTGATGTGGACTGAACTGCTTGCTAACTAAAATTTGAAATAATCACTTTTTAGTTACAGGTCTAGGAAGCATAACATTTTAAACAAATCCAAATGTAATTTTTTATTTTGGTCATGGGATTGTCCAAATAGTTTTTCTAAAGTTTCTGCAAGTTACTCTTCTTAGCTTTATTTGGATGCAAGGATTTTCCTTTGAAAAATTACTTACCTAATTTGTCCTAGTGTTCTATGTAATTGCAAAATATGCTTTGAATTTCTTTTAAAATATTTCACTAAATTGTCATAATAGGGGGATGCTACGCATTTTGATTATGGAAAGAAATGAAAAAAGGGCTCATATGAAACACATCAAGGCTTCAGGTTGGCTTGATTATAGCACATTCATGTGAGATCAATAAGTGTCTCTCATTTACATAATTTTCCCATCCATCATTTGGCCATCTTCCCATGCCTCCGCGAATCTTCTGTTTCTGCACTTTAAACTATTGGGATTCAAAGGTATTTTCCACTCTCCTTATTTTTATCTTTTTCACAATTCAATTTTCTTGCTTTATGTTTGAGTTCTTCCTCTACTTTTATTTTCTCATCAAAATTTCATGTCTCATTGAGAAAGTTTTTCTGCCATGTTATAACTATGTGGACTGGAATTAGATCAAATGCCAGGGGGGAAAATGATTAAACTGTAGAGGTGGTAAATTTGGGGGTTTGGGTGCTTTGGTGGTAAACCCTAGGGGTTATAGATTGTAGATCCTTCCTTGATAATTGGCATTCTTTTACAACTTGGTACTATTTCTGCGATGGTATCACCAATCTAGATCCCTGTGGTGTGGTTGGATTTTCAGTGGATCTACATGTTTGGTGCTCCCGAAAGTGTGACATCTAAACCACATGAGTGATTACATATTATATTGGTGCTTATAATGGAAATCGAACTAGAGACTTTTTTATTCTTAGCATTACGATTTTCTTATTCATCTCATTGTGGTTCTTGCCACACCTTTGACAATTGAAGAGACTATATATTTCATATTTGCATGTGGGAATCATCTATCCGAGCGTAGATCTATCATAGTGGTTCCCTATTACACAAATATGAACTTTTTCATATCGAATTGGAAACAATTCATCTATTACATGGCCTATTTTCCACATCCCATTATAGAAAAGGATGCAATTAGAACATAAAATCAGATTTTGACACTTCTCCTCAACATGTAATTCTGCACATATCTTCATTTTTATTTGCTCACTAGTTTACTTTACTTACTCATCATCCAATTCTTTATTATTTGTTTCAAAAACAATGTTTCTTATTCCATGGCTAAAATTAAATTACACATAAAATTGAATAGGATACCGTGCATTTTCCATTAATGATTTTCTTATCTTGATGGTTTTCTTGTACTAATTATAGGGTTTCCCATTCTTTAGCAGAGATCCTAGAACTTCCCCAAATAAATTTGATTAGAAACAATTAGAATTCATGACACATGGTTGGATAGAGGGGTGGAGTGAAAAAAGTTCCAGTAGCCTAGAGAGTTGATGGGATCGAGGCTTTCCCTTTCATAGATATTTTGTTCCACTACCAGATTGCTATGCCCTTGGGGAGGTCAATTCTTGTTGGGACATCAGAGATAAATTCTTGTTTGGATGGATGGCATATGGGATGGATAAATGAATTGTTGTAGGGACGAATGTGACAAGAGAGAAGAATGAAATGATATTTTCTCAGTCAGCCACATGCCTAATGACAAATGCATGACATATACCCTTTGAGGAATTCATACTCGAACTAGCCCAACCACACCTTTGATAGATCTCAAATTGCATTTAAGGCGCTTTTCCTAATTATACTTTCAACCAGCATGGTCTTGATTGCTTGATTAGACAAGAGAGGGGGGTAGACAAACTTTGGAATTATACTTCCCACACTATTAGAAATTACTTCGTTTCTTTACATAAAGGAACAAGTGAATAGATCAAGGCAAGCTTTGGAATTGTACACTATCTAATGTGTAAAGGTCCTTTCATGGAAGATAATATTATACAAATGTTTAAGTTATGGTTAGTATGTTGGATTATAGGAAGTAATTGTGAGTGACTTAGTGAGAATTTTTTTTATCTGAAGTTCGAAATATTGAAGTGATTGATTCATGTTTGAGATTTTATAAATGTATTAGGTTCTGTGTAAAAAAATAATGTATTTATGTAAACTTTTTAAATTTAAATTTGTATTATTTTTAATTATTTTTTATCTTTAAATTTTTAAACATGTGGTGTAAATTACATATTTACTTATTTTTTATCTTTAAATTTTAAAATATGTTGTATAAATTATGTACCTCACTTTGATTACATCTTCAAATTTTTATGCATGCTTCATAGATTGTATCTTTCAATTAGATTATATTTGTCTTTTAAAGCCATAATATACAAACCCTCATTTGAGGTTAGTGAGTGATGGTTGTAATTGACAACTTTGAAGGTTATGATTTTAATTTTAAGTTTGGCTCATTATATAAGGAGAATTAATTTTGTGATATAACATGTGAGGCTAGTCATATTGATTATAGTTTATGATATTAGGATCTTAAATTGGAAATTTACCATTGAAACATGGTAATATATTTATTTAATTGTAGGATATGGTGAGAAATTCCTTAAAATGCATTATGTAAGATGGACCTTACTATTTGACTATAGGAGTTATGGTTTAATTTTGATCTCTATTTGAATTTATGACATCAAGTTGTCTATGATGACCAATGCAAAAAACATGTACCAAGAATGAGAATGAGAAATCTCAGGCACCAAGAACATTGTTCCACGCAAACAATGTCAGGCAAGAACGAGAAATCCCAATGTCATTGCCAAAGAGCCTTGAAACAAATCCATTTCTCAAATATCCAAGCAAACAATGTTATCCATGAATTAGAAATCCCAATGTCATTGCCACGCCCAATGGTTTGACCATGAATATGAACCTACATACATGCCTACAAAAGCTTGATTCTCACTACCCTTTAGCTCTGGGATTGAGGGTCATGTCCAATAAGAGGGGAGCAGATATGTAGGATTTCATGGAATAAGGAAATGCATGTAGCAATGAGGAGCATATGTTGACAAATGGCATCCTTCTGAGCATTGTGCCTAGATAAAATTCTGTGGTAGGAAGCATTGTTCCATTATTCTTTTTTATCATCTCATGTTTTTGAGTTAGCATGCTTCTATTGTACTAGATTATTATTCCTATGTCATGTATAGATCGAGTTGAGTGGGCTTTAGATTTGATTTCCACTATAGTCAGAAACTGAATATATTAGTTTTCCTTATGTAGGTTGGATGATGTGATGACACACTTAGAAATAATAGAAATGTAAAAACAACATTCCCAAGAGAAAGCGGCTAAAAATAACAATACGTATTTTGATTCAATGGTTGGTGCTACAGGTAACTTTGTTACCCGATCTTTCGAATGCATGTTGAAAGAGTCCGCGGGAAAGAAGTATGGAAATCTTCAAAAGGCTCTTAAATCATACTTACATTGGTATTATTTTTTCCTCCTTTAAGTTATTAAAAACAATATGCTTATTGGTAATATATTTGATGTTCAATGGTATTAGTGTCTATATGCATTTCACTCTTAATTTTTAAGTTTGTTTGCTGAAATTGTATACGATTGTCCATTTAAAGAGTGTAATATGTTGTTGAATTTTACCAAAGACAAGTGGAACATAGAAGATAATACTAAAAGGAGTCATCATACTTATTCTAATATGCGATACAAATACTGGGAGATTTTGTTCCACTAAGGGTTTTTTTCGTAAGTTGTTTGAGATTAGTGATATATATTGTTTCAATTAATTTTTAAGTGATAAAACTAAAAATGATTTGAGCATAGGTTGTGCATCAATGTTTTAAATGTTTTTATTCTTTCACCTCATGGTTATTTTGGGAAAGAAAATGTTTTAGGAATGTGTGATAAGACATTGATGGACATGTTAACAATTTTTTTATAATTGTAATGTCCATTCCATCATATCCTTTTTTTATTGTTCGATTGTATTTTGAACATTTCTTTTGATTTTTCTTTGTTGTTTATCTACTTGACCAAGTTGATGTGTTAGAGAACGAAATGTTGTTGCGAAAAAAACAACAAGAATTAGACATCACACCTCATATTATTTTTTTTCACGAGTTATTTACAACTTGATAATTTTAGCATGTAAATTAGTCGGCATGATTGTGCCTAAGTTTTTCCTGAAGGTTGAATACTAACTTACTAAGGTGTTTTTTTCTATGGTGACATTTTATTTGCTTTGTTTATAAAGGTCATCTAGTGACATAGTGGCCACTAATGCTCAATTAAAGAAAATTTGTTCAAGTTTCTTGCTTTTATGGGGAAAAATGCCTTTAACATTGTTGATCTTGCAGTATATATCATAGAAATAATTTATAGTATACTTTAGATTATATTATAGTGTTCATCATATTTCATGTCCTACACTCTTCACTGTATGTTAGGTCCCTATAATACAATTGATTACCCCATTACTATTGTAGTTGTATCCCTTATTAATATTGTTGTGCCCTTATTGTCCCCATATGGTTATCACTGTGCCCCATAGAATCCCTCTATTGTTATTTTTGTGCCTTTATAATATTATTGTTAGGTTGGCTGGGTTATATTGTGACTCCTTAGACTCCTATATAAAAAAAAGGAAGTTTTGTCATTTGAATCATCAAAGAATCATTCATTTGTGTAATGTAAAGGAGGTTGCCCCCTTGAAGAGGCTGAATTCTAAGGAGTTGATCTATCTTTTCTATCTTTTTGTGAGCTGGTTTCATAACATTTGGTATCAGAGTTTTGGATTCTAGGGTTTCGCTACTCCAAATAGGTCACTGTGGCATTTTCGCTATAACTTTTCTTCTGAGACATTTCAGAAGTGAAAAAAAACCCATTTGAGACAAAAACATAATGAACCTCGGGTTCAAATTTTAAAGCTTTTTGCACTATATTTGCAGAGATATGAACTGAGGAAGTTGCTCTTTTTGTAGACTGCTGAATTACATTCCAAACACGTGACCGGGGGAAATCGTCATAACTTTCTCTATGAGGATCGGATTGAAATTTCATAAGAAGGCAAGACTGTATTTTCTTATATATATATTTTTAGAGCCAAATGTCGAAACAATGATAGGTGGCATGTCATACAAGTTTGCTCTACTGAACTAGTCTATAATCAGGTCACTGTGGGAGATTTGGCATAACTCTCCCCTGGAGAATCCAATTTGGATCAGACTAGTGGAATTGGAAAGAGGATGCAGAGGCCTACTGCAGGTCACAATTTTAGAGCTGGATGATCTGAAATTATAGAGATACATCAGATTCAATATCAAGTTCCTACAAAGTGAAAAAAGGTGTGTAGTTTTTTTTTTTTAATTTTTGCATAAGCTTGGTTTGAAAAATTAGTTTGAAGGAATTCAAAGGGCATAGTAAAGCATTATATTGGTAATTGATGCCCCGAGGAAAGAAAATTCCAACACCTAGTAAGCAACCTAAAATCTCTAGCATGACTCATGAAGAAGAGGAAGAAATGCAACATGATATATCAAAATTATGATACCAAGTGCAACAAGTGTCACTTGCACAAAAAGTAACTGAATCTAAGATGGATGGTTTAAAGAAAGATGTAGAAGCTAAGATGGATGGTTTAAATAATGGCCTAGAACCTAAGATGGATTGTTTAAAGAAAGGCGTAGAAGCTAAGATGAATGACGTGGAAGCTAAGATGGATGGTTTGAAGACAGGCATGGAAGATTTGAAGATAGGCATGGAAGATTTGAAGACATATTTGAAGACAGATTTGACAAAGTTTCTACAAGAAATGCTTACTAATGGTGAAAGGGTAGTAAAGGAAACCCATGATGAGAACAAAAGAAATGCTAATCATGATCTCATAGACTCTAATGTTGGATTGAAGACCCACCATATTCCAAAAATCGATATGAGAAAGTTTGATGGCAAGGATCCTGCAACATGGATATTATAGATGGAGCAATTTTTTGACCTCAATAATGTGCAAAACACACAAAAGGTACGTATTGCAACTTTATATTTGGAACCAAATCAGTTTGTATGGTATCAATGGCTTTGCTCTCGAAAACAAATTATCACTTGGGCAATTTTTACGGAAGAATTGATAGCACATTATGAGGATACAAAAAGCAACACTTTTTTTAGCCAATTGATAAGTCTCAAATGAAAGGGTTCAATAATGGAGCACATTGAGGAGTTGTAAAAATTGAACATAAGGGTAAAAAATATTCCAGAGGAGCATAGGATTGATGTGTTCATAGAGACTTTAAAGGATAATATCCAACATGATGTTCGCGTTTGGGAACCTGATTCATTAAAGAAGGCATTTAGGCTAGCAAGAAAATTGAAAGCAAACTTAAGGCAACCAGGAAGCATACCACTCACAACTATAAAGATGGAAGTGTTTTTACCCCTAGCCTTCCACAACCTATAAGGTTGACACCACAAAAATTGGAAGAAAAAAGAACAAAAGGGCTTTGTTATAATTGTGATAGAAAATACACTAAAGGTCATAAGTGTGCTGAGAAGAAGTTATTCTACATAGATTGTGAAGAGGAAGAAGAAAAAAAGCAAGAAAGGTCAAAAGAAGAGGATATACTTCAGGAACAAAGCCTAGATAAAGAAGAAATGAATCTGACCACATCTTGTAATGCATTGGCTGGAATTACCACTCCTCAAACCATCAAGATAGAAGGACAAATCAAGAATAAAAAGGTAATAGCGTTGATTGATTCAGGAAGTACCCATAATTTTATTCATTGTAAGATAGCAAAAGAATTGAATTTCTTCCTATATCTAGCACCAGAGTGTCAAGTGATGGTTGAAAATGGAGGAATAATAAATTGCTCTAGAAAGTGCCATAATATCAAGCTATCCATGGGAGAATATGTATTGACTAACCTAATGCTTTCCATTCAAATGGGAGGTGCTGATGTTGTACTAGGAGTCCAATGGCTACAATCCTTGGGTACAATAGGTTTTAATTTTCAAGAACTTTTCATGAAATTTTCTGCAGAATGAAAGGAAGTTGAGTTAAGGGGTATTGCAGGGAAATCAAGAAAGATAATCATCTCTAATGGTATGAAAAATCTTCTAAAAAGGAACAAAGAGGTGTAATTGCACAATTATGTTCACTAGATGTTTCCACATTGAAATCATCTATTT
>Ga0068628_1000609_pt1 | contig 13214 bp, 16 predicted proteins | sample InSIn2gowninarea_FD_77431 | JGI IMG/M metagenome (GOLD analysis project Ga0068628, IMG submission 77431) | Clean room microbial communities from NASA Spacecraft Assembly Facility at Jet Propulsion Laboratory, Pasadena, California, USA -... ... | reverse complement strand
CTACCTTAGAAGAAATGAAAAAAAAAATTGAGATGTAAATGTTGGTTGAGCTTACCTTCTTTCTTGCTTTGCAAGTTATTCAAGATAAAAAAAATCATTTTTATTTCTCAATAAAAGTATCTTAAAGAGAAATTAAAACAATTTGGCATGGAAGATTGCAAACCAGTGTGCACTCCTATGGCAACAGGTTTTAAATTAAGTAAAGATGTTAAATTACCATAGGTAAATCATTCTATGTATCATTCCATGATTACCAACTTATTGTATATAACTGCTTCTAGGCATGATATAATGCAAGTTGTAGGATTAGTCTCTAGATTTCAAGCTAATCCTAAGGAGAATAATCTTAATGTTGTAAAGAGGATCTTCCATTATCTTCAAGGCATTGTTGACTATGGACTATGGTATCCCAAAGGTAAACATTTCAATTTGATTACCTTTACTAATGTTGATTGGGATGGTAGTATTAATGACAGGAAAAATACTTCAGGAGCTCTTTCTTGGGTGATTGTTTGGTTTCTTGGGTAAGCAAGAAACAAAGATCTATAGTTGTGTCTATAATTGAAGCTAAGTCTATAGTAGAAACAACTTGTTGTACACATATTGTTGAGTACAAAGAGCCTCTTCCTCTCATGGTATACAACACAAGTGCAATAAGAATCTCCAAGGATCTGGTCATTCATTCCAAAACCAGGCGCATACAAATCAAATATCATTTTCTAAGGGAACAAGTGGTCAACAAAGTTGTGAAGTGGAATATATTGCTTCAAATGAACAAATTGTAGATATCTTGACCAAGCCAATTCCAAGAGAGCAATTTGAATATCTTAGAGAGAAGATGGGTGTTGCACCTTTTCAAAGGCATTGAGGAGTTTTCCATGGAGTTAGTTGTTGTCACATGGCTTCCATCAAGAGCAATTTCAATTACAAAATTTGGAGGATGGATGGTGATTAGTTGTTTTTTTTCTTTTCAAGCACTTATGAATTGTTTTCTTGCTTCTTTGTGCTTCATTTCAAGATGGGTTGCTTCTTCATGTATATTGCTTCTTCAAGATGGTGTTGTATATTCACAGGGAGAATTTTCAGTAGCTCAGAGAGAGTATTTTTTGCACCTCTTCAGGGGGGATTACTTCATTTTTGGGCTTGTCTCACATTGTTGCTATGTAATTGTTATTTCCATGTAAAACCCCTCACCATTAATGTTAAAGGGGGAGAGAGAGTGAATTGTGTATTTACTGAGCTTCAGATTAGTGTATGTAAATGTAATATTTATTTTCAGAAGCTAAAGGTTGACATTATTGGAAAAGCAGGAATTTGTTGGCATGTTTGTGTTGCCATTGATTTCACCTATTGAATTCATGTACTCATGAGTCTATATGTCAATTCTTGAGTCTATTGTATACTTGTTGAAGGTTGTCATGCTCATGTAAATTGTTGTCAAGGTATGTAGGAGAGGTTTCATGAGGTATTAAGGCCTATTCTAAAGCTAAGCTATAGTTATTCTAGAATTCTAGTTGATGTTGAGTGTCCATGCTTGTTGAAGTTATGCATTTGGTTTCCTGATTTCATGATGAGTTTAGAAGGATCGTCTACAAGTCATTTTACTCCCCTGAAATTTTGTTGCAAGATTGAGGGTTGAATCCTTTCTTTAATCTATGTTTTTCCCCAGTTACACGAAGGGAGGCTCACTAGAAAAATTGGAGTAGTCTAGATGTCTGCAGAATAGGCCCATACAAGTGACCAACCTTCCTGTTGAATTTGTCTAGGATTGTGGGTGCAACTAGGAGGTTTTACGAGATTTTCTTTGGATTTCTCGCACTCCTATGGAATTAATTTGTTTTTGGCATAGTCTATTGTCAGAAATTTCCTTAAAATGTTGAAATAAGATGTGGGACCTATAGAAGGTGTCAAAGGGCTAGTGGAAGGACTGGTTTGATATGGTCAACATGTCAACCTCAATCAATTCTAAAGTGTATGAAAAGGTTTTATGTGAGTTCCATCATATGAAACATTAATTGACTTAACCATCTCCAGATTATACAAATATGAGTAGGAAATAAGCTTATTTATTGGTTCTCAAGAAGTGTGAATGAGTGAGTGTGCATGTGGAGAAAGTGAACAAAAAATTGATTGTAGTAGTGAGTTGAAAGTTTCAGAATTGTAGTGTGTGCTTCAGAATTATCTTTCAACTATGTTTTCAAAGTTGTGTGGACAGACTGAAGATCAGATTGGAGAGCATGTGTTGAGAGAATTATTTTCTCATTTGCAGTGTGGATTTGAGGCTACATGAGTGTGTTTACTTGTTGCATGTCTTGTTTATGTAGCAATATTTTCAATTCGGAATTTCATTAACATATTGTAGAATTGTTTGTACTTGGAGTGGGGGCTTCAAGCTAAGTGCATGTTAATTGTGTATTGTAGAATTAGGTGTTCCAAGTTGGTTGTCGCTATCATTTCTCATTCCAGTCAAGGAGTGGGTGCTCCATTTCTAGTGGGTGTTAGATGATGTCTGTAAATGAGAATATTTTGAAGAAATAAATAATAAGAAGAAGCAGCAAACAATTCAGTGGTTTTTTTCCCTGGAGGGGGGTTTTGCCACCTAAAATCTAAGTGTATTCTTATGATGATTGTTTGTAATTTTATGTGCATGATCTTGTTATATCTTTCTGAAGTTAATTTCTGAATAACTTATAATTGCAAAAATAATTTTTATATTTCCATAATATTGATTCCCCACTCCCTTCCCCTTCTCAGTATTACATTTGTCTAATAGTTGGTAAAAAGTCAGCTTATGGCAAGGGGAAAAACACCACTTAGTTTATTGTTTCTCAAGTATGGTACTTGTAGATGGTAACAATTGTCCGAGAGATACAAGAAATGGTATGTTTGTGGTTTTTCCACTATCAACTTGATTACATTGTAAGTCTAGCCATTCAATGAGGGATAACTTACCCAACTCAATTGGCACACTGTGAATCAATTTCAAATAGAATTTTGTATGTTTCCACTTAATTGATTTTTTCATCAATAGAGCACAATAAATTTAAATATATTTGATAGAGTTAACGCATAGCAATTCATTCCTATATAAGGAGAGAATTTGCAAAATGGAGAGGAAACCTAATTATTGTGGAGTAAGTTTGTTTGTGGAAATATTAAAGTAAATCAATGTGGAGGTATTTAAGAAAAAAACAAGAATGGAATTGGACAATTCATTTTCAACGATACAAAGTATTTTTATATTGATAAGCAGGCTCAATTCTTATGAAATAGTGTCAATGAGTTTGTTCGTCTAAATATCTAAAACAACTAAAAATGACAATATTTGACAAGAAATTGAAATGGCGGTAGATAATTCATTTCCAGACACCTTATGAGATTTAATACTCGAGAGAAAACCAAATCATGGTGGAATGGCACCAATGAGATAGTCTTAAAGAGGGAATTCTACTTGTGAGGCTGTTTACTTCTAAAGTAAAAATGTTTAAGGGAGCCATGAAGCGCATTGTGGGAAATATCGAGTGAGTGTAGAAATGAAAAATTTCCGAGTGAAGAGAAATGGCACCTCACAGATCCATGAAACTGAGGTTGAACGTGATCACTCTGTCAAAAAGATGGCGGTGGCTAAAACTAACCACAACCCATTTTCACAAAGGAACCGTGGAACTCTAGTCATCTATGGATTGATTAGGATTATGGGTGATGAGTTATTTGAATGGTACTAAAATGACTAAGTACAAGAAATGATGGTAGCAAACAACAACAACATTGAGAGCAGAAAAGAAAAAACAGGCAGATATCATCATAGTGTAAAAAGAAGAGGAGAATTATCATTCTGGGAACTACAGTAACAAATTAGAGCTTCATATTTTTCTCTCTAACAATTGCAGTAACAAATTAGAGCTTCAGAAAATGATACACACACTTCCAAATCCTGATTTTACCTTTCTATCAAAAAAGTGCTTAAGATTGGTAGTGTAACTAGGGTTGCATATCATTTTACACTGTAATCCTGAAAAAGTTGGTGTTATCCTCATTAAAATTTATCCATTGAAAAGGAAAAGACACTCAGTGTACCTGATAGTTGACAAAATAAACAAAAGCCTCATACTCTGATTCATTACACCATAAAACTTCATCCACATGTAAACAACACAACACACATTACAGATGAAGATATTTTATTAGTACAGAGAATGGGCAATACTAACTCCATAGTCTAAGAATAATAATTTTGAGCTACTTCCTTATGCAACATTTATGTTTGTGATTCCGGAAATAAAATTATGGGTTCCACTATTTTATCTGAATTTCACAAGTGTCAATTAGGTCTAAAGTTTATAGATTACCATTGATTATGAAAAATTAAGGCTTGGATCATATGGAAAATGGATAATATTGGTAATGAATGTACCATGGGGCATAACATCACATGAACCATATCAACTAAGTCCCTGTACCATTGTTTATTTACATGTCCATTCTTGGGCATAGGTGGTTTGGACAAAGGATAAAAATCCTACCCCTCTTACAGGAGTTGAGGAGGTGGTGCAAGCAAAACTTGTGGAAGAACACACCAGACGAGTGAGAGGATTGAACCTCAAGGTGAGAGGTCTCCCCTTACCTCATCCCTCTCCAGATCCTACGGAAGTGGGGGCTAGGTTCCTTCAAGATACCCTTCGCCCTCCTGATATAGCTCTGAACAAAGCCTGATTGGGCTACAACTCCACTCACTTCCTTAGGTTTCAGACTGCATCCAATTGACTACGCACCCTCAGGGCTAGGCGTAAGTTGTTTTCTCCCCCCAGTAGGATTTTCTTAGATGAGGACCTCACCCAAGCATAGGTTGTGGAACTTAAACAATCCAAAGAACAGGTTATGTTAGCACGGTAGGCAAGGAAATGGGCAGTTATCAGGAATCTTTGGGCAGCCATTCAAGACTCCTTCCCACCTGGGTGGCAACTGTAAACTGGAGGTTCCAAATGACGGGCCCACTTGGGGAGACGACAGGGTACATGCATCTCTATCCTCTATTGGAATGGAAATGGATATTTTTGGTCAACGTCGAGACTTTTGTATTATGTTCTTGAATCAACGGGCATACTCTTTATGACCGAGACTCATGCAAGCCCTGTTTGACCTCTCCCAGATATCACAAGTTACTATTGGTTCTCAATTTGTAGGCAAGAGATGAGGAGCTCTGGAGGGGTCAGAGGATCAGGTGGAGTTTCTTGTTTGGCTAGTGACTCACTTTGGAATATGGTATCTATGGTAGCTGAAGACAAGTTTGCGAGGTTTGTGTGGATTCAAATTAGCATTGGAGTCTCTCGTCTGAGGGACATCTAAATTGCAGTCTATTACTTTCCCCCAGCCTTTTCACCATTTTCCATCCATAATGGCTCAAATGGGGACCCCTTTAAAGACTTATACACCAACATCACCCAATACTCTGATGTTGGGGAAGTCATCCTCCTAGGTGACTTGAATTCTCATACTAGATATCTCCATAGCCCTCTCCATGATTGATCAGAGGATGTGTTTTGTACCTAAGGGATAGATCCAGATTCAGTTGGGCTTCACCAAATGTCAAATGATGCTTTGGGGACCACGACAGTTTATGCTAAGCATCTATTGCAATTGGGGGAATCACAGGAGTTGTTAATTCTAAATGGTCTTCCTTGTTTCCTAGACTCTAACTTTTTCATGTGTCGCCCATATAGTGGGGGTGTGAGTGTAGTTGATTATGTCCTCGCTAGCCAGAACTTGCTCCCTTTTATTCGCCATCTCTCAGTATCTCCCATCCCCCTTGCTGATCATGAACTTCTTTCCTTCTCTCTCCAGTTTGACCCTCGCCTTCCACCCCATCTTTCCCCTTGGGGTCCACCTTGAACCACCTTTCAATTTGATGAAGGCAACCCTGACATTTTCTCCTCTACTCTATGCAAGATGCTCCCATCAGAAACCCAATTCTCCTTGCTTGATTATGTTTCCACTAAATACATTCGTCTTTCTTCAGCGATTTAGGAATCAACACTCAAATCCTTCCCTCATTCCACTTGTTCCACTTTCACCTCCTGAAAAGTTGGATCTTTCCCTATGAACAAATGGGACGATGACCAATGCAAGACTCTACATCGAGAACTTTGATATGCTTTCACCCACTCTCAACCCTTCTACCCTGACCTCAAAGCTTCTTAACATCATCTCCTTCGTCCCAGGAAACGATTCTTTGTCTTTCATAGAAGACGGTAACTTTATGCTCTCCTTCCCAACTCCACTACACAATTCTAGCATACCATCCTTTCTCGACGCTACCCTCTTCCATTTGACCTCAACCCTACATCCATGTTCTCTCACAATTCAAACCTTTATGATATTCTTGGGAAGGGCCAACTTCATGTTACCTCCCCACCCCCTCCCTATTACCTATTCCCAGACAAAGATATTAGAGAGGCCATTTGGGTGATCAACAAAAGGAAAGCAGCCAATGAGGAGGGCTACCAAGCAGAGTTCTTTAAACACGGTTTCTATGCTTTAGTTAGTTACTTGGCCGATCTCTTCAACCATGTAGTCCGTGAAGGTTTTCCACCGACATGGTCACACCACATCATCCATCCGATCCACAAATCAAGCTCCAACTCAAATCGTAATAACTACAGAATGGTCATGGTGGGCGAAACATTCCTGAAGTTGTATGCTATTGTTCTACATAGGAATCTCTCCAGTGACCTTGAGAGGAGACAACTCAGAATCAGGGGATAGGTAGGTTTTCAACTAGCTCATCAGACCATTGACCACATATTCACCCTTCACATCGTGATTGAGGAGGCACGACATCACTCTTTGAAATTATACTATTGTTTCATATATTTTTAGAAATCTCTTAAATCTGTTCTAGGGGAAGCCTTACTCGAGAGAATTAGATATATTGGCATCTCGGTGACCCTATTGACAACTATTACATGCGTATATGAGTTTATCCTTGGTCATCTCCACATGGTTGATGGGATGTCTGATTTCATTTGAAGCACTATTGGGGTTAACTAGAGTTTTCCATTGTCCCCTACCCTATTTGGGATCTATATTGATGAGTTGGAGGCTTTTCTACATGATCATATCTAGGACACTGATGGTTTCCTGCTTCACCAGGTCATGATATATATTCTACTCTTTGCTGAAACTGGTCCTCCTCTCTTCATCTCTAGAAGGATTACAGAGGCAGTTGGATGCCTTAGCTATGTTTTGAGATCTCCGATAGTTGATGGTAAACCTGGGTAAAACCAAGGTTACAATCATTAATGGCGTGAAGAAAACTTTGGACCTTCACTTCCTATTCATAAGGGAGGAGGTTGAGTTCACCATCATGTATACATACTTGGGGGTGAAATTCTCAGGTCGTTGCTTCAGTTTGCGACTAGCGTTTCTGCCTTAGATCAACAAAGGATATGGATCCTTAGCCCTTCTCAAGATACAGTGATTTTGACATCACTTCCAAGACATCTTGTCCAAGATGAGCCTCATGGACACCTTAATTTGTCCCACTATTCTATATGGCTCAGAAATTTGGGGACCGTCTTTACTTGAGTCAGATTGGGCTTCAGTTGAGAGAGTCTAGACTTTTTTTCTCTGATTCATCATTAGATGTAAACAGAAAATACCTCAACACATCATCCTTGCAGAGTTTGGAGCTCAACCCTTTTGGCTTGAGACAATCTTCAGTTTGGTCTCATTCTTGCATCATGTTCAGGGATTTTCAAAGTTGATAAAGAGTAGGGACCATTACCCTTACTTGGCATATTTCTCTTCTCAAACTATTGCACATTCTACACCAGGCTAGATGCTGGTTTACAGGATTTTCGTATCTCTTAGAGTCAGTGGGAATTCAATTGGATCATCTCCCTCCTTTCCAATATTCCTTGGATTCTCCTAATCACCTTCTACCTACTAGACAAGAGTTGAATAATATCATTAGGAGGACATCTACAAGCAGTTCTTCCAAGTCACCTGGGTCAATCCTCTGGGAGGATTGCACCCAAACATGGCATTCTACGTTGAGCACCTCTTGGAGTTGAGAGACAGGCTCATTATTTGACCCTAGCATACGTTTCACCACTGGATGCATGCTCTTCACATTCCACTAGGCTAGTTCAGAGTAGGTTCTCATAGAATTTGAGTAGAGGCGGACTAGTAGATTGATAAACTAGATAGAATCTGTCAGGTATGTCATTTATAGAAAGTAGACACTGAGGTGCACTTGATTTATGGATGCCCTATCTACTACGAGATTAGCGGAAGGTTCCATTTCTTGTTCAGAGACTCTCAAAGATGTTTGGCCCTATATATGTAGGAGGCCCTCAAGCTCTGAGAAAATAATCTTCAACCTCCCATCAGACCAAACCCCAGAGAAAGGATCACGACATTTTTCGGGGTACTACCTTCAGACAGGGGCACAAAGAGAAAAAATGATACCATTTCATATCCAGACTGTAGATGAGTGAGGATTTGTGGGACCTCACCCCTCCACATGAGACCTCAATAGCTAAACCATCTCAAATCCATCCCTGGGAGACGAACTAGGTTCTCCAGACCTCAGGAGTGTACAAACTCCCCCAGACAATGAGTTAGTGGATATTCCACACATCCCACTAACCCTTCATCAAGCCAACAAACTTTGTGGAATTTGTTTCAGTGCTCTTCAATCAGTCTCGGATGTTAGGACAGATGAGTTTGATCCTCTTTGTCAGGGCATTTCATGCATTGTATCTTTTATGTTCCTGCATTGTACTTTTTATATTCATGCATTGTATTTTTTATAGGATACCATTTGGTTCTCCTGCATTTTATGGACATCATTGTACTCAACAATCCCTTTGACATAATTTGTGGTCATTATTTGGACATAAATATAATTATATTATCTTATCTTGTCTTCCCTAAAGAAGCGTTGATCCATTGACATGAATTGTTTCTCTTCATGATTATTAACACCCAATTGCCAAAATCTGAGAAATTTATTACTAAACAATGTAGTTGTGCTAGAATCAAAATCAAAATTTTTTGAGTTCACTAGAAGATTCATTATCTTCCCTTGAAAACCTATGGACCACTTTTTTCTTTGGGCCAAATGTACAAACCCAAATGCTCAAAACTAACAAATTATTCTAAGTCTAGATCTCCTATGATCTGTTGTTTTGTCTGTCAAATGAACCCAACTCAAGATGTGTGACAATTTCCCTAGGGAAACCACTAAAACGTGTGTGGGTACTCTCGATTTCCCTAACGAAGAAAAACCACAATCTTCATTGGCATTCAAATCTCAATTCTCTTGTCAAATGAATACCCTATGTTTGTTGGGAAGTTTAAAATGCAGAATATCTGCCTAAGCTGGAATGAAGGAATTAATGTGATTTATCATGGGCTATGGTATGTTGGGCACTCTTAAATGGACCATTTAAATGCAGTAATTGGCTTGTTTAAGTTGACATGTAATATGGTTCTTTCAACTCCCTCTGAATTTTCATGTGATGAATCCTTACAACATTTACATGAACTCGCTTACTATTGGATGAATTGGTTAAACACATTAAAACATATACATAGTCTTACAGTCTCATTAAAATATGGATTTACACAAGCATTTAGTTTTCATGTTGAAAACTATTGCTAAAATACTATATTAACAGCAAATTGCTTGAAATACTAAAATGATATAAGTACTTGTAGTTGGAATAATATAAATATTTTACAATTGAAATCTTTGAAACCTAAAACATATAACTTTGAACATTTCATGCCATTGCATTATTCCTTGTTGCAATGTGTTTATTCTTGGCAAGAAGAGTAGATATGCTTTGTTTTGATCTCTTTGAAGCAACAATGTTTTCTAGCAAATCATTTTTAAAACTCTCCAACATAGTTGACACATCTCTCATCGTTGGGTGTTCTTTAGGTGAATCATTCGAGCATAGAAAACCAACATGTAGGAGAGAAGGTGGACATATATATGCATCATTTTCTCCAATTTCATCCTCATCCATCTCCCTCAAGATATGAGGGTCAGTTACATCCTCCACTCTATTTGGAAATGCTAAGTTCACCCAGTTATGCAAGTTCAAATCTCTTGTGAACATGTCAGTGGTTGTTTTTTCTTCTAGTAAACATTTCCAATAATAGAATTCCATAGCTATAAAAATCCCCTTGAGTGGAAACCCTCTCACCTGCTCCATATTATGCATTCAAGGCGGCCTTGATCAAAATTTACTCAATAAATCCATATCGAATTGTAGTGAAGAAAATTCAAATGAAAATAATGTTTTAAAATATCCATACTAGGGGCAATGTAGCCCATGGATCCTTTTAGAGCAAGTGTTGAAGTGAGTGAATCATGGGAGGTTGCACCAATTAATTTTGCAACCCCAAAATCTGTTACAATTCCATGCATGTTTGCATCTAACAACACATTTCTTGGTTTTATATCGCAATGCACTAGTTGTACAATAGCATCATGATGAATATATTCAATGCCACGACCACATCTATGGAAATGTTTAATCTTGTTTCCAATCCAAATTCACACACATCCTTGGTATTGTTCTCATTTTTATTAGTATACAAATGTTTCTCTATGTTTCCATTGCCCATAAACTCAAACAGTAAACCTTTGAAATTTAGATTGGAACATGAGGTTATAATTCTCACAAGATTTCGATGCCAAACATTTTGCAAGATTTTACACTCTCTTTGAAAACTCCTCGCAACTCGGTCAGTTTGCAAATTGAAAACTTTTACAGCGACAACCATGCCATCACTCAAGATTCCTTTGTACACTGATCCAAACTACCCTTCCCCAACAAATTGGCTTCAATGAATCCATTAGTTTCTCTAGAAAGCTCTTAATATGATATCCTTTGATGCTAAAATTTATGGAAAACAACCTATGTGAAATCAAAGTTTTGTATATGCAAATTCCCACTTGAGCAGAATATTACAAGAAAGCAACATAGAATGAAACCAATCACACCAAAAATTGGCAATAGAACTTTTCTTGAAACATCAAAAAGACTTCTTGGTGTTGGACATGCTAGTAAAGAAAATACTTGTGGCCTACAGAGACGTGGATTCCCAATTTAGGACATGATAATAATTTTATTTGTAGAAAATTCTCCTTTCGGTATTTATCCATTGAGATTATTAAAAGATAAATTCAAATAGTGAATCTCTTTCAACTTGTTGAGATTAATTGGTATTGTCCTTGATAAGGAGTTCGAAAAGAGATCCCACACCTTGATATTTTGTAAATATCCAGGTGAATCTGGAATGGAACCTTCTAATGAATTTTTAGATAGATTCAATGGTTCAAGTGCAATGCAACTTCCAAGTGTTGATGGAATGACACCAATGATTAGATTGGTAGAATTTTTTATAGCTAAAGCATTATTAAGTTTCTCTACCTCTAGAGGTATGGGGCCATCCACCAAATTTTGTGACAAATTCAAATAAAAATACAAGGAAGAATAATGATTTCTCGTGGTATATTTCCATTGAACCTATTGTGAGACAAGTCAAGCAATCCCAAATTTTGCAAACTCCTAAACTAGAAGGTATCTTATCTGACAAGTAGTTGTGATGAAGAGAAAGGGTCTAAAGTTGGTTAAGATAGCATACAAAATCAAGATTTTTTCCACAAAGCATATTTCTACTAATATCTAGGAGACCAATATGTTTTAATCGTTTGATATCATTGGGGATGTTTCCTTCTAAAATATTATTTCCTAAATCCAATATTTGTATATTGTCAAGGTTACCTAATGGTGATATCGTTCCATTTAAGTTATTTTTAAATGTAATTTTGGATAAATTAGGCCGCTAAGATTGTCAATAAGTAGAGGTATGTCTCAATAACTGGAGGGATGTTTCGGTCTATTATGTTGTTTGATAATATCAAGTAAGACAAATTGGTAAGAAATACACTTATAGGAGGAGGCCAAGCACCACTAAATTTATTATTACTCAAGTCTAATTCTTTTAGGTCAGAACAATTGGTAAGAGATGCAAGAAAGAGCATATCCATAGTGCTTCCACTGTCAAGTTCATTAGATTGTAAGTCTAGCCGTTCAAGGAATGATAAGTTACCCAACTAAATTGGAAGACTTCCACCCAACTTGTTCTCACCTATAGCTAATATCATGAGGTTGGAACAATTTCTAATGGAGTTTGGTATGTTTCCACTTGTTGATTTATCCATAAATAGAGCCCATTCAAATTAAAGATTTGATAAAGAAGAGAAAATGTTGCCTAGCAATTCATTTTGATACAAAGAAATTGTTTTCATATTGGTAAGAAAACCCAATTCTTGTGGAATGATACCAGTGAGTGAGTTTGTTTGTAGAAATATCCAAATAAATCAAAGCAGAGGAGTTTGTTTGTGGAAATATACAAATAAGTCAATGTAGAGATATTTGAGGCAATTCCTTTCCAGAGAGACAACACCATGATGTTCTAAAAGTGGGAGCGAAAAATTCTTCTGGACATGGAGAGACGGCTTCATCTTGTTCGAAGTAGAGAGTCAATGCATTTTTCTTTTCAAACACGTGTTGTTGAAAGTTGAGATAGAGAGCTCTCTAGTGGCGTTGGGTCAATGTATTGTTTTTTCAAATGCATGTTGTTGTTGAGATAGAGATAGAGAGACACCCTAGAAAAGTAGGTGAAGTTTGTAGTAGTGAGCTTATGCGCTAATGCGCTGCTCACTGCTACCAATTTCTTCCAATCCTGTTTGAATCACACTAATGCACTACTCTCTAACTTCTGGAGGAGTGGAAGGCTGCGCCTTCAGCCACAGCTCGGCAATCTGAAGGTTCAGCTCTAGCTACACTCCTGTTGTTTCCTCATGCACGCTTCAGACTCCACTTGCCAGACAGTGGATCTGCATCTCTGTTGGTAGGTATGCAACGATGGATAACTCTAGAACATGCCAGCAGGCTTCATCAACTGTTTCACCGATCCGCTGATTCTGTGACACTATCTCGTCACACTACAGGGTGAGCCATTTGATGTTCATCTTTTGCTCGCTCAATACCTAGATCACGCAGCCTTCCTTAGTAGTACAAGACTCTACGTTGAAGTTCAACAGGCCAACCAATCCATTTATCAATACATTCAGAGATCTCCACAATCCTCCATTAATACTACCATAACCCCTGAGCTTTTTGAACATT
>Ga0068628_1000607_pt1 | contig 13229 bp, 8 predicted proteins | sample InSIn2gowninarea_FD_77431 | JGI IMG/M metagenome (GOLD analysis project Ga0068628, IMG submission 77431) | Clean room microbial communities from NASA Spacecraft Assembly Facility at Jet Propulsion Laboratory, Pasadena, California, USA -... ... | reverse complement strand
GTTGACCTACTTCCATTAATGAGGCACTTCTTATATGGCCAAGATTAACTTATATGGCCAAGGCTAATAATAGTATAATCATAAAAACCATAACTCTAAAATCAACTTTCGTTTATTACATCTAAAGAAAATTAATGATAAATTAATTTATTTATTTTAACATTTTATTTTTGTGTTTGAAAAAGCTAAAAAATTAAAGAAAAAATAAATTAAATTTAAATAATTTTAATCAAATAAAATTCAAAGAAAAAAAAAAAAATATATATATATATATATATATATATAATTTAAAAAAAATGTTTTTTTATTTTCAACTTTTAGTATAATATTATAGATAAGTTTTTCATCTTTATTATATTTAAAAATGATTTAATATTTAAATTTATTAAAAAACAATAAAATTTAAATGGATTAAAAAGCCATAAAAAATTATTTTTATTTTAATAATATTGATTTTTTAAAACTAATTATAATAAAATATTTTTTATAATATTTTATTTATTTTTTATAACGCCTTTTTATCCAACTACAACGTAATATTTTACTAAACAACTTTGTCCTTCGTCTACAATCTCTACATCACACCTTTCTTTCTGTTGTATATGTAATGATTTACATTTCAACTCTATCAATTAGAGCATTATGTTGTATATTTAATGATTTTCATTTCAATTTACTACCAATCAAAATTATATTGAGAGCTTCTCTGGATCAATTAGGATTTTGTGTTCTTTTCAAATGAAGGTAACAATGTATACGAATATAATTTTTATTGATTTAAATTTAAAAAATAAAAATATAACTTTTATTAATTTAATTTTAAAAGAAATAAAAATTATTTAAGTAAACAACTTTAAAAAAAAAAAAAAATTTATTGATTTATAAAAAATTAGAAAAAAAAACATGTGATATGAATTATTTTCACTTATTTTCAACCTCTGTAAACATGTATGTCACATTTTCGAATAGTTTTACAATGTCACATTTTCTAATATTTTTAGAAAGAGATGTCATATGTTGATATTAAATTTAAGGAGATGATCCGAAGGTAATTAGAGTGTGGATTTAGAAATATTTCAGAATGGGATGGAGATATTAAGGTAACTAAAAAAAATTTAAAATTACGCGAAGAAAAGAAAAATTACTAATTTTTTCATACCCATGAAATTTTCAAAATATTCTGTGATTTACCATCATACTATAAATCCTTATAAATTCAGCATTTAAATCAGGAAGGAGATTCTTATAACAGTGAATGGAGAAGACAGTCTTTCATAGTTCATATGTAGTATGTAAATAGCAAAAATTATAGGATCTTGGCGGGCTCGTTTATAACCTAATTTATAAAAAGTGAGAGGGTTTGACTTCGATTCCCGTAACATAGATTTTATGGACCCTGGCCAGCAGCTTGGATCCCACTATGGACGTAGTTCCATTCAAACTGTGACTGCGTAGGGTTGATGTTAAAAGCACAAGATGTTAAGTTTAGGAGAGTTGAAATAGTTACACGTATCATAATTTTTGAATTGGAATTCAGATGATACTTAATTATATGATCAATGTAGTTTAAATGGTGTAATAATTAAGAGTTTTTTTTTGTTTAGACGTTAATTGACAAATTTTAATTATAATTTTTTTTCTTTTATCTCACAAACTAGGAATCTCCTAACTTAATATAACCAAGAATCTCTTAACTCAACATAATCAAGAACTTATAATTAAATTATTACTATTATGGAGAACTCATAAGCAATAAACTTCAAAATTATAAAGAACTCAATCTAACTAATAAACTTAAAATAAATTTAAAATTAAATTATTATTATTGTTACTATTAGAGAGAGAAATTTTGATTTCAGATACATCTTTAAGATTTTCAAATTCAATATCAAATAGTTATTCCAGATCTAGAGACAACATTCATTCAGATGTAAATATTGATGGTAAAGAATGAAAACAACAGGATCTTATCAGGGTCGAACAGACAACGAATAAAAGAACAGCTGCAGGGGCTACACAGGCATACCAGTTATCGCAGCTGCTGGTCAATCATCATTATCTGATCTCTGGTCCAGCTCCCTGCCTGCACCAAAATCGCGTTTACTTCAATTGGATTCATAACAAATTCGTTATAAGCATCTGAATCTACATATCAAATTGGCTAATGTAAAACATACCCCATGAATCTAAATCATTATGACAGTGTAACAATACCCATTTTTCACCGATTTCTTGGACCGTTTTCAGCGTGGACATCATCTGAGTTCCATTGCTATCCCAACGAAGTAAATAGGCGTTGCAATGGCACTTAGAAAGGGCAGGTGTAAAGTGAATGTGGTTGTTGGAAGCGTCCATGTGACTGTGGAGTTGTTTTTTTTTAAGTAATTGAATGAATCTACTCTTCCTTAAAATTAACAAATGGCGATTTGAAGCCAGCCATGACAGTAACCATGGCTCTGAACGAACCTTTCCTAATTGTTATAAAATATAAAATGATCCTGATAATGGGAAAAATTTGAGCCATTGGCTTCATGACAGTTATGGAATGGTAGGCGAATTTCCTGTGAATTTAAATAAATGCAAATGGACGATGCACGGGACGCGGCCGTGTAAATTAAACCCAAACTTAAATACGATTGTTAAATAAAATCTCTGTAGGTTCGTATCAGCTGAGCGCTCAATGTTACGATCCAGTGACAGTTCGGTAAGAGATCGTGCCGCACATGAAAAAATATTTCGGTGCGTATTGTGTAATATTGTGTAATAAAGGGGCAATTAATGTAGAGATAACGTGTGGGAGGTGCCCAACTTTCATTCATCCACGTGATTTTCACAACTCCTTGGTGGTCAATCAAATGTGACCGACTAGCCATGAGGCGGAGATCAGTTGTTTGGGTGGGGTTTAGTTTTCGCCACATCACATGTTAAAATTTTTATGGATGAGTCGAGGATGGAATTCACTTTGTACGAATTAAAACTATTCGAGTGGCTGCCGAGTTCGACCCAGCTTGCACAATCTTGGTAAGGCTTTTCTTTTCTTGTTTTATTCTTTTTCTTTCATCGAATAAATTTGGATCTAGCTGGCATAATTCTGGTCATAAGTTTTTTTTTTTGGTTTCATTTTTCTTTCTGTATCTAATAAACTTTTTAAACTATAAGTGAGAGGAACAAATAACTAACTTAGCCATAAACCTAAATACATAGATATTGTATATGACAACTAATAGTGAACCTATATAAACCAGTGTATTTATGCCCCATTAACAAACGGGTTATTTTTATTTTTAACTAGTGACCCGAATAAGCCTGAAACCTCACCCTACACCCGTTGTAAGTCGCAATCCCATTATGACTTCGGCGAAAATGGAGGCGGTGTGCGTTGAGAGACGCAGAATCCATTTGCTGAATGCGGCAGGCAAAGGCATCCATTCATAAAAGGACAACAGAGATCCTATCACACTTTAAAGTGAGAATTAGGTTCAAGGATGAAAATATCAATACCCCGTTTGCTGAACATGGCAGGCAAGGCATCAATTCATTAAAGGACAATAGGGATCCTTTCACACTTTAAACTGAAAATTAGAATCCATTATGAAAACATCTTCTCTTCGAAGAAACACGGAAAGCTCGCTCTCTTTTATGACTTGAAAAGACACACAACATAACTATTGATTCATATCGAATAAGATATGAAGGAACGTTCGTTTTATCTCGTAATTTGAAAAGACTTGAGCAGGATATTCATTCCGTAGCATTGAAATCTACCACCCAAAATTATTCATTCATGAATATTCTTGATTTAATTAGCATCATTGTTGACCAATATGGATTAAGCGTTCAAGTTCGAAATAGAATGGTATGTTTTGGAATGCGGTGTAAAAGTTTGAGCGACCAAGAGTTTAATGTAACCCAAAGAATCTAGTATAGGGAAACCCAACCTCAAAGGGGAGATGTAGGATCAATGAATATCCTTAGCTTATGGTGTAGTCATCACTTAGGCATATGAGAGATGCATATTTTGTGGTTGGCTTACTTTGGCCTCACATTCGCGTCACGCCATGTCATGGTACTTCGCATCCTGCCTCACATTCGCGTCACGCCATGTCATGGTACTTCGCATCATGTTGGAAAATCTACACGGGTAGACCCATGGACATTTGAGTGAGCAGTCCCACACCATAGTTACAACTTCGTAATACAAGTAGCACCTATAAGATTGTGCCATGTTCAATTATAATGCAACCATGATGATCGGTCGAATCGGGACCGGGACCTTGTAGGAGAGCATGTGTGGGTAAGAGAACTAAGCTTGGGGTTTCCAATCATGTAATACAAGGTGGTTGAACTTGGGGTTTGAAACTACGATTAAGTGCCCAGCTCCCTAGTATTATTCTACATAAATATTTTTTCAATAGTCCAAAACTTGTCTGAATGAGAGTTTCTATGCAAAAGTTATGTCGCCATGAAGTTGACTTTCTTATTTTGACTACCACGATTTGAGAGGATGGCACATCAACTTTCAAAATTCATGGAAAAGAGGCTAGCCACATGATCATGATGGAGAAGACTCTAAAAGAATTGAGTTGAAGGAGTCAAACTTAAGCACTTAAGCACTAGTAGGCTATCGGGTTGTGTTATAAGTAGGCCATTGAGAGGAAAAAAGGTTTCGTACTATTCGAGTGCATTTCATTCCATAGATGAGAAGAATAGCCAAGAGTGGATAGAGAGAGAAAAAAAGAGGGTTTGTGCAGTGTAGCAATCCATGAGCCATAGCTCTCACTTATTTATACTTGCATACATTTCCATTCAGAGAAAAAGAGTGTAGAGCAACCTCACCTTTTAGCTAGGTTTTCTCTTAGAGTGTTTCCCAAGTCATATGCTGTGTTATTATGGTTGCCAGTGATTGTATTTTCATTTATTATTTATTTTTTGTGTTATTTATATTACTTTCATAGTAACTTAATAAATTCAAAAGTCTAAGGAAAATAACTCTCATTGTATAGATTTTGGATTTCTAATATAAGTTTATCATATACATTGTCACAAATTGTTCAATGGAATATCTACAACAATTAACAGATCATATTTTACCAAAGAAGATTTATTTGGGTATATTTTGGGGAATTGCAAAGGATCCAAATTGGCTAAGCCCAAAGTCATAAAACTTGAGTTATGGCCAACGAATATGTTAATAACCCTCAAGATCTCGTACAAGGGAGATTCGTGTGGCTAGAGGCACAAGTTAGATATAAACCATAATGTGAGCCTCCTCATGGTGGGCTTGACCAATAAGCTTGGGCTATTTAGAGAAGATGGAGGTTCTAATATAGAGATTAGAATGGAGGGGAAATCAACAAATCAAGAAGAACTAAAGAGGGAATATAAGAAATAACTCAAAAATGAACAAACCGATTCAAGTGTTGTGAACCATTCGAAATCCCTATCCACAATGGAAGAAAAGGTTGAAATCAAGCATATCAAGGTGAGATTGATGATTTGAAGTTAAATAATTGGTTGCAACAATTAGAAGTTTATTTCAGTGTTCATCATAGATTCATATGGATCAAGAATGGAAGATTTCATTTCCATGACTAAAATTAAAGAGTCATTTTCTAACCTAGTTAGAAAGCCACATGGATACTATCAAACTCGAGGGAGATCCTCGAGTGACTAAGTGGGAGCATTTCAAAACTCTCATAAAACCAAAATTTTACTCTATTTAGTATGTAGAGGACTTGTGGATCTGGTGGCATCACTTTAGGAAGAGATAGGGCAAAAGTGTACAAGAGTGCACCACATAATTTAGAAAAATGGCCATAATTCTAGGTATCTCCCCCAAAAACTTACAATAATCCCCTATTACCATAAATTTAAAAGATTTTAATTTCAAAATTTTAATTCCAGGAGAGTACACCCATAGAGCTTTGTGAACTCACTAAATGAAAAACGACAATAGGTGAAAAAATCACAAACTCAACACTTTTATTAAATGAAAAGCTTCGAGAAATTATTACAAATATCAAGATGGAACCTAGAGTAAGCATGCTCAAAAATATTTGTGGCAATTAGATCTTCCTATCCAAAAAAATCTCAATCTACTAATTTCACCCATCACAGGAAACCGGAAAGGAACAAATCTAGCTACTTGTTTGTGTGCTCCAAGAGAAATTCATTTTCCATACAATTGTAACTCAGTAACAATTTGATCGCCCATGAAATTTGGCTTTCAACCCTCAGCATCACCTAACCTAGCCTTCAATAGTTAAAACCATAATCCAATTACGAAACTAAATCTCTAATCTAGTTAATGTAGGACTCAACTTTATCTCTATTTGAATTTGTGACTCAAATTTGTTATTTGTTACCATGACCACCACCCTCTACCATGAGGAAGATTGGTTCTTAATCCCAATTGGTGACAAGTCAAGCCTCAGAATCTTGCATTCATCTATTCTACCTTGATTCTTTTGTGTGGAGTGGTTCCTTGATTAGATATTTTCTTGTATGTCTTGGAATGTAATAAACTTGGCTCGGGGAATAAGTATTGGAATCGAATTGGGATTTTCCAATGATATTCTCTGGCATGTAATAAACTTAGTCCAAGTAATTATTATTGGAATTGGACTAGGATGTTCTAATGACATTGTGGCCCTTTGGGATAGCGAGAGTCAACCATAAGTTTTTTGATGATATCAAAATCCTTAGAGTCGATGAATGTGGCCCTTTGAAAACAATTGAATTGGCCCTAAGAGTATATAGAAGCATCCTTGAATATAATGGAAGTGGACTAGCCCTTTGATGAATGATGCCAATTCTTAACCTTTATCGGTAATTTTACTTGGCCCTAGGAATATGTAGATATTTCCCATACAAACGATGTTGTGAGTGCCCACTTATCTTATTAATGTTTCTTATATTTGGCCTTAACATAAAATGGAGCATAACCTTGAGAATAAATAGAAGTTGCTCTTGCATTAATAACTCAACTCCTTGAAGATTTATACAATTGGTGATTTTGACCCATGTTCTCTATGGGATAACTTAATTTGACAACTGGAGTACTCAATTCCTTCCAACAACAATTTTAGCCCTTGCAACTACTTATCTTAGCCCTCATATCGACTATAATATTCACCATAACGTCAACCCCTCTCCCACACAATGACTTGTAATTGGAGAGTGTGGCTCTTAATAACACCAATCTCATAAGAATAAATACAACCCTATGCAAACCAATATTGACCCCTTCATACAAACAAAAACATTAATTGGCCCTCATAATAAATTGGATGCGACCCTCTTGGGTTAATTCTTACATGAACAAAATAGGCCATAATTTCTTGCCAACCAATCTTTTCTATAGTTGCAATTCGATCTTTAAGAATGTGCTTCGAATGGGGATACTCATCCTCTCAAACTAACCTTAATGTTGACCTTCATTCATCCTTCAAACCTTCAACCCTACTTATGTAGGATTACTATGCTTGACAAAATAATTGACTAGGGAGTGTCTTCCAACCCCAAAGCCAATGGTTTACAACTAGGATATGTATTTCAATACTGAAGTAGGTAATTTTAAGGGTTTTCCATTTTCTTCTTTGACTAAGGAGTGCCTTCCAAATTCAAAGCCAATGATCTACAACTACAATATGTCTCTTAATACTATTCAAGCTAGTGTTTATGAAAGTTTCCCCTTTTTCACTTTGCAGTTCCTAGAGCTCCTTAACAATCCATCAATAATTCTTCCATGTTTCCCTCCAATCTCCTTCTCCGATTTTATAATAACTCCCTCCTTTGAATACCATGGGAAATACCATGGGTGAAATTTTACCCATTTTATTAATTATTATTCTATTTTATTATGATGACCCCTTATTCTTCTTGTCTTTAGCCTATGGGATCTAGATAGGCTAGGACTCAATATCCTTTTGCTTGTAGAATAAAAAATGGACATTACAAGCCCCCTTCGCAAATTTTGTTTGTCCAATCTCGAACAATCCAGTAACAAGCTTTGGAAACAACTTGTTGCACCATATAAACCAATTCAATAGTGTTGTTATTTGTTGTAAGATATCTTGAAAAGTTTGAAGATCTAAACTCTTCAGGATGGCCCATCTGCTTCATTATTTTGTTGTATTTTTGTTGGATCCCTTATTACTATTTGACTCCCGTCACCTGTGGATTCCATTCCTTTTTCGTTTCACATCTCCATCCTATGTATTCTTGATTTATTGTTATAGAACTCTCAACATGGTTAGGCTTTGTTTGAGTCATAACACCTGACCTTTACTATGAGTTTCCCCCTTCTTTTGATTTAGACCAGGAGTTGATTTGTTTAGTATCTTGTGATAACTCTGTGTGCTTCTACCCATTTTCCATTTTATTGAGTGTAGCAATGTCTGGAGGATCCCAAGTCATACCTCTCAAGACAACCCTCCAACCTCCTTTAATTTTAAATCCCATCTCCATGGTTTGGTAGTTCTTCCAATGCTTCCCAATGGTGATAAGCCATTGGACATTCAATATCATGTCAAAATTGGAGAATTTCACCACATTGAAATTGTCAACCATAGTGCAGTTGCCCATATTTAACTCTACATTTGGGATTTTCTAATTGCATCCCATGATGAAATCATCAACCATATCCACATTAAAACCTCCAAATTTCTTTGTTGGGATGCCTCTTTTAGCTATTAATTTCAATTCAATAAAATTGTTGGTTGACCACCCATCAATTAAGATGGTGAGCTGATGCTCCTGTATGGAACCTTTGAATCTAAAGGTGTTGTAGCTAGGGACTCCTAAAAGTGTGGATATAGTGCAACCTACTGCTTCTATCCTTAACTATTCCTGGTTTGAACTATACTACTCATGGTTTTGCACTCGTCTTGTTTCCTCTTCTCCCTCACTTTCAAAGAGCACCTCGATGTAGTGCACTTTTCCCTTTCCCTTTCATTTGTGCACTAGATCCAAAAGTTCCTTACAATGGTAACATATTTTCTTTATTTGCAACTCATCCCAAGTTCCAGGGTAACCTGCTTCTTTTGGTCTCCTCCTCTCAGGAAGGAGGCTTACCTACAACTTATTGAAGAGGTTTTGGTTTGGAAGATGCTCTATTTTAGGTGTTTCATCCTCGATATCTATTTTCTTTGAAATGGCTTCCTGTAATGTGCAAGGCTTAAAATCCTTGACCAAACCACACAATGCTTTAGCTAACCCCTTCATAAAAAACATCACAAAAAAATCATGAGAGATATCTATGAACATATAGCTAATATATGGAATTCTAAAATAATTTTTTCTAGACTCACTCTCTATTTCAATTGTGCAAGCTCCCTAAAATGAAACTTTGGGTCCCTCTTAACAAACCTATAGATTAACCTTTTTGTAAACTCTAGATAGGAGTTGATGCTTGAATTCCCAAGTGTGTTTAACTTGTGGTACCACCACTCATGAGCTTCACCTTCCAAATGCAGAGTGGCATACTAGATTGCCTTTGATTACCTCATAGCATTGAGATGAAATTATGTGTTGAGATTTTGCACCCAAGCTCTATCTAAACATGTAGAAGTTCCATTAAAAGTCAACATATTTATTTTCCAGACCTTATTTGGGTATCAATGTTCATCCATCACCATCAACTAACCTCTATTATTTATGGCACAATATTCTTGCAATGACATTTGGGCCTGAAATTCCACTCCCATTACTTGGTACCCTCTTAATTAACCCAAATTAAATTCACCCCACCTTTGTTGGCCATATTCTCTCTTCCAAAAAATTGGGTAGTAATGGTCTTGATGAATTTGGTTTTAATGGTGATGGTATTGGATTAGTCGAGTTACTTTCCTACCTATTGTGGTTATCATCTTCTCCAAATAAACTATGGTTTCTATGTGATCCTTCTGTCACTTGAGTGGATTGACCATCATCGATATTAGCCATGGTCTGTGTAATTTCCTTTAGAGCTGAAGCCACCTAATGTTGACCCCTTATTATAATTGGCTTCATGTCCTACCATCCACGCTCTGATTCTTGGAGTATCTTTCAATCCCCTCTAGCTAAATTGTTCAAGATATTTGTAAAGCTTCCCCACAAGTAATTTTCATGATCTCTAATATGATATTTTTCTCCCTCTTGCTCTTTCTTCTTCTTCATGAAGGTTATGTTTTCTTGATATTCTAGAAACATCAACGAATAAACCTACCAGGATAGCAGGATGACCAAAAATGATAACATTGTAATAAACTGCTATTTATTTTTACCAGAACTTCAAAGGTTTTCTAAATTTAAAAAAAAAAAATTAAAGAGAGTAGATCCATATAGCTATGTGAATTCACTAAATGAAAAATACCAATAGTTGAATAAATCAATAAGCTATCAATTTTATTGAATGAAAATATGGGAGAAATTATTACAAAATATCGAGATGGAACTTGGGGTAAACACTTCGAGTAATACTTGTGGAAATTATATATTAGCGCCTAGAAAAAAACTTGATCTACTAATTTGACCCCTCATTAGAAGTTGACAAGCCTACAAATTTGGATGGATGTTTGTGTGCTATTGTTATAGACATTTTTGTGCCTTACAGCATGAAGCATGAAATGTCAATAATTTAAGGGATCCAAAGTCCCTAAACATGTTGTTTCAACCCTTAGAGGAACAAGGCCAGCAAACCACAGCGACACAAATCAGTTCTCCACTGAAAAACACTAAAAAACAAGTCAGTTCTGGATCATGTCAACTGCTCCACTGAGCATCTGCGCTGAATGTCAACTGCCCCATGGTGCACCTGCGTTGAATGTCAAAAGCAACAAAGGCTACCTGCGCTGAGCGAATTTTGACAAGTGGAAGTCTCATTCCTCAATCTGTTAGTGCCCAGGAAGCTTCTAAAATGACACTTGGATCAAAGAATTCGCCTTGTGACAGTTAATAGGTACTAAACCTACCGAGTGGGAGAGAGGATCTCTGAGTGGACTCAAGAACTGAAGAAGAACTGGAGCTGAGGAAGACATGAGTCACACATCAAACTGACCCATGCTCTCTCCAAAGTTCTATAAATGGATCTCTTCCCCATGAGATCCAGAAGGCTAGAATTTGGTATTTGCAAAGAATTGCTATTGTTTTGAGATAGAGCCATTGGGTGATTTGCTTTGAAGGAGGTGAAGAAAAAGATTCTTTTCTGCTGGGGAGATGATGCTGGATTGGGCCTCTTCTGGTTGTATCATCCCCAGAACTTTATTTACTTCATCAATAAAGCCATTTGAGTTTTTCTACATGCATGTATATCAATGACGCTTGATTGTATTTGCATGTTTGATTTATTATAATCCTTAGATCAGTTATGAATGCATGCTTCTCGTAGTTTCTCTCTCTTGCAATTTTGCAGGAACTTGGTGTAGCTGGGCCGGCAAAAGAGCAAGTAGCTTGGAGCGAGCAGCAAGGAGCGAGATCAGATCGGCAAACTAGCGGAAGACATCGGTTAGTTATACCCTTCTATCCTCTTTGAATTTCATAAAGAAGAACATTCAGATAGTTTTTATCTTGCCTGTTGCTGGGGTACTGTCACTCCTCAGAGTGGGATAGGGGCATTCCGTATTGGATACTTTTCCCTACAACAGACTGGCGACTCCGCTGGGGATCGTATCTTGTTGGTTTGTTTGTGTTTTGCTATTCATTTCATAGACTCAAAGAGTACCGAATCGAACTGCATTTGTCTTAGTCGAATGCAAAGTAGAAGGCAGCTACTCTAGCCTACTCAGTGGGCCTATTTATGATTTAATTAGATGATCCACAAGTGCTCTAACAGCTCGTAGTGATAGATCTTTATCCTCTTGTGAATTATCCCATAGATTACATCTGATTGATAGCTTTGATTTGGCCAAAAATTGTTGATTTTTGAGCAATATATGACCCGGAAACGGAGAGAGACGAGAGTTTTTCCTTCAGCGCGACTGCTGTGAAGGGAGTCTGCATTTCAGCGCAGGTCCCGTGAAGGCTACCTGCGCTGATTGTCAAAACCTCTGTGTTACACCTGCGCTGAAACAGTGCTTGCCTTGTGCAACTGTGGTTCCTTGTATCTTTTTCTCAGTTTTCATCCCTATTTTTGCAGCCTGTTATCAGTCAATGTACCTATCTGAAACCACCTTTCTTTGCCTCTATTCCACCTTGGTTGTATAAAGAAACTGTATTTGTTCTTTGTGTATTTCTTACACCATTTGCAGTTTCCCATTACGAAAGTGAACTAGTCTTGCTGTGACCTCTTAGATCTAGACCTGTCGTAAGTGTCGTTTTGATCTTAGGAGTTAGTTTGTTTGTTGTTCACAGCTGATTAAGCTTTTTCTTTCGTCATATTGTTTGAATTTATGCATTTCTAGTGTTGAAACAAGTAAATCATAAGGTGTTTTTGATTTTGAACTAAAAACTTGTTTGTTTTCACTTGAAATCGAATTCAAAGTTATACAACAGCTTTCTTTTTTATAAGCATCAATATTAAGAAAGAGAAAAGAAATACTTGCATTGTGCATTTGCATTTTGACAGCTTGCACGTTGATTTAGGAAAAAGTGCATTAGTGTGTGCTCTATGATCTATGTGAAAAGATGATGTCTTTCTTTTCCCTTAGTAGTTAAGATTTTCATATGTTGAAAAGATTGAAAAAGCTTGCTTATCATCTTTAGACTGCATTTAGGAGTTGTACCATACATCTTGTGGTGATCCATAAAGGAAAACTTCTAAACAAGATCAACCTAAAATAAATTGAATGAACATAACAACGCTTTGAAACATAGCGCAAACACATAGAGGTCTAAGCTAGAGACGTGTTCCGGCGTCGTTAAACGTGATATCTTACCGTTGAGTGGTTGGGTGATTCCTCCACGGTGAAGCGATAAGTATCAATACGGACTTGTGCTCCCACCTACCGTCGTGTATATATTGGGAGACCCCTATAGGAATAAAGCCTTTATCCATTGGAAGCCATGTCGGCCACCCCACTGATCACAATGCAGTGAACACAGCATTCACGAAGATCGACCACCTGTACCGTAAAACGTATTCGGTGGTTTTGCGAAAAGTTTGGCACACCCTCTGCCTAGAACTCCAGAGCAGTTTCTTTTGGCCTTTTTCAAACTCTATAACTGAAAAAGTCCATCCGAGCATTTGTCACTTCGGGCTCGTTAAAACATCGAAGGAGACTAGAGTCATCTTTAGCTTTTTCTCGACTCTT
>Ga0068628_1000604_pt1 | contig 13256 bp, 4 predicted proteins | sample InSIn2gowninarea_FD_77431 | JGI IMG/M metagenome (GOLD analysis project Ga0068628, IMG submission 77431) | Clean room microbial communities from NASA Spacecraft Assembly Facility at Jet Propulsion Laboratory, Pasadena, California, USA -... ... | reverse complement strand
TGTTGCGATGATTATTACAAGCTGGAATGTAAGAGGCCTCAATAGCAGAGGCAAACAGAGGTATCTGAATGATAGACTGAAAAAAGAAAAACCTAGCATAATGATAGTACAGGAAACAAAAATAAGTACTGAGAAAATGAGAGAAATCCTTAACAGAAACAAGAGCAGATATGAAATGATGGGACAGGATGCGATCAGGAGCGCAGGAGGCCTGGTAATAATTTGGAACCCTGAAGAAATCCAACTTAGTAATTGGTTAAGCTTCCCAAGAATTCTAACAGGGACAGCAAGGATAGTAGGAACTACGGAGGAGGTAATAATAACAGGAGTATATGGGCCGCATATCCAAGGAGAAAAGGAACAATTTTTGCAAAATCTAAAAGCGTTGAGAAGTCTAATCCTAGGGAAACAATGGATTGTAGGAGGGGACTTCAATCTGATAAAAACCTCAGCGGAAAAAAGAGGAGGACTAAGGAGAATGGATAAAGCAATGGAACAGTTCGTAGATTTGATAAGGGAGCAAAGACTGATCGATATTCAAACCATTAATGGAAACCATACTTGGAATAATCGCAGAGGGGGAGATAACCAAATCGCATATCGACTCGACAAATTCTTAATCTCCGAACAAATAATGATGAAAGATGTATTCATAGAAGCCACAATTCTACCGGTAACAGGGTCGGACCATTGGCCGATTAAAATGGAAATAGATCTAAAGCAAAGACCTCCCAACAAACCCTTCAGATTCGAAGCCTTCTGGTTAAGACATGAAGGACTGATAGAGAAACTTGAAGAATGGTGGAGGACGAGTGATCAGAGAGGAAGAAATAAGATGCACACCTTTCAGCTCAAGCTGAAGGAGATGAAGGATAAATTAAAAAAATGGAATAAAGAAGAATTCGACAACATACTAGAAGAAAAAAAGAATCTGGAGCAGAGAATGGAAGCGCTGCAGCAAGCAAATATCCTAGAAGGTATTCAGGAAGAAAGAACAAAGGAAGAAGGAATCATACTGAACCAGCTAGAAGAAAGAAGGAAACAAGAAGAGATTTTATGGAGACAAAAGTCAAGAGTTCAATGGCTTAGAGAAGGTGAAAGGAATACAAAGTTCTTCCATAAAGCGATGGTTCAGCATAGACAAAGAAACCGAATCTTCTCAATAAAAAATAAAGAAGGTCAGAGAGTCCTCCAGCACGAAGAAATTGAAAAGGTTCTGGTTAGTCATTTCAAAAATATATTAAAGGAAACTCAAGGTGATAGAACAGAAGCCATAACTAAGATAAGTGAGGAGATCCCAAAATTGGTAACCAGGGATCAGAATATGGCCCTAATGAGGAAAGTTACGATGGAAGAAGTGGAGGATATAGTCAGGAACATGAAAAGAAACAAAGCTCCCGGGCCGGATGGGTATTCAGTAGAATTCTTCCAAGCAGGGTGGCATTTTCTCGCGGATGAAGTTTTAGAAGTGGTGGAGGAAGCTAGAATAAATCAAAGAATATGGCCAGGAATAAACGCAACCCTGCTGACTTTGATCCCTAAAACTAATCAAGCGGATCAAGCTGAAGGCTTTCGCCCCATAGCCTTATGCAACTTTATTTACAAGATTGTAGCATCAGTGGTAGCTCAAAGGCTGAAATCGATTCTACCAAGCATAATCTCCCCAGAGCAAACTGGATTCGTAGAAGGAAGACAGATCCTGGATGGGTTAGTGGTGGCACAGGAAGTAATCCACACCTTGAAAACGAAGAAAGAAAAGGGAATGTTGATAAAATTAGACCTGTCAAAAGCTTATGATAGGTTAAGCTGGAAGTATCTAGAAAATATTCTCAAAGCATTTGGATTCTGTGATAGATGGGTGAAATGGGTCGTGAGCATGATCTCTACCCCGAATTTCTCAATCCTGTTGAATGGAGCGCCATCAAAGACATTTAATGCTACAAGAGGACTTCGACAAGGGGACCCCTTATCCTCCTTCCTCTTCATAATAGCAGCAGAAGGACTAGGTAGATACTTCAAAAAAGAATTAAGAGAAAGGAAAATTCAGGGCCTGAGACTATGGGGTAATCAAACTACAGTCACCCACCAACAGTTCGTGGATGATATAATGATATATTGCAAAGCCTCCATGAAGGAGGTGAGAAGAATAAAGAAAATTTTAGAGGTATTTATGGAAGGATCAGGCATGGAGGTAAACAATGATAAATCAAGAATGTTCTTCTTTAATACAGTGGAGCCCATTAAAAACCATTTAACCAGGATCTTGGGTTACAGGAAAGGGGACCTTCCAACAAAATATTTAGGAACGATGTTGGACTCATCATCCCTCAAAATAGGAAACTGGAGGAACATCCTGGAAAAGATCTTGAAAAGATTAGAAAATTGGACTTTTCACACTCTGAACTTGGTAGCAAGGGTTGTTTTGCTTAAATCCACCATTCAGGCGATATCGATATACCCCCTATCAGTGATGGCAGCACCAAAAGGAATTTGCAATAAGTTGGTAGAGATTTACAGAAAATTTCTTTGGGGAGGACCCAAGCAACAAAAGAAGTGGGCCCTCTGCTCCTGGGACAGCCTAACCAAACCAAAAGAAAAAGGTGGTCTCGGTCTGAGAGACCCTTGGACCCTAAATCAAGTGCTAGCAGCTAAGTTAAGATGGAGATGGATGCAAGGAGGGAAGGACTTGTGGAAAGAAATCTGGACATCAAAATATAATATGCCAGACACTCCGGAAGATATACTAAGGAAGAAAGAAGCACCTCGAGGATCAGACATATGGAACCTAACCATCCAAAACAGGGAACTAAATGATGGGCATATTTTTTGGGAGATTAGAGAAGGCCAGATAGCGAGATTTTGGGAGGAGCCCTGGCAACAGAGGGGAAAAATGTTAGACCTACAAGGAATGCAAGAAATATACAGAATGTGTATGGATAGAGGCCTCATTCTTGTTAAAGATTATTGGACAGAAGATAGAGGGAATGTTGAATGGAGGGAATGGAAACCTATGGATGAATGGAGTAGGAACGCAACAGAGGATCAAAAAACTACTTTTAGTAAAGAATTAGATTCCAGGAAAATAAAAAAGAGAGAAGGCAGGGACATCCTCCGATGGGGTAAGGAAACGAAAGGAGCATTCACCATAAGGGAAGCCTATAAAGTTAAGATACAGCAAGAGCAGGGGGCGGCCGAAGAACAGAAGTGGAGGAAGATATGGAGCAATAAATGGTGGCCGAAGATCAAAATGTTTGTTTGGCTGGTAGGAAGGAAACGCATCTTAACATGGGATCGAATTCAAAAAAGAGGCTTCTCAGGCCCTTCAAGATGCAGCCTTTGTCAAGTAGACGAAGAAGACCAGGAACACCTTCTCAATGGATGCAGCGCGGCCCAATTCCAATGGGAAAAGACAAGAAACTTATTCTCAACCACGGATCGAAATCCTCAGGATATAATTCAAACCCTATGGGATTGGGGAGAAGGGAAGTTTAAAAGCAGGATTGTAAGAAGAGCTTGGAACTTGACAGCAGGCTTCAACGTATGGAATCTGTGGAAGGAGAGAAATAGTAGAATATTCAAGGGGAAAGCTTCAGACCCGGAAGAAGTCTGGAAAAGAACCCTAAGACAAATCAGAGAATCAATCCTAGCGGAAAATTGGGCAGAAGAAGATTGGAATACATCTGAAGAAGAAACTGAAATCCTAAAAAGGCTGAATTTGGATCAAGGGATGATCTATCACCAAAAAGCGAAGCAGCACCAACCTATAGCAGACCAAAGTCACTCAACCTATCAAAAACCTCCAGAAGGGTTTATTAAACTCAATTTCGATGGGGCAGCAAAGGGGAACCCAGGCCCAGCTGGATTTGGAGGAGTCTTCAGAAACAGACAAGGAGAGGTAGCATGGATCTATGCAGAATACGGAGGAACAATGACCAATAATGAAGTGAAATTTATGGCAGTGTATCAGGGGCTCAAAATCGCCATAAGGAACGGATATAAGAAGATCGAAATTGAAGGGGATTCGGCCCTGGTCATCAGTACCATAAAGAAACTAATCCAAGGGAAACAATGGGAGAAGGTAGTTAAAAGCTGGAGAACAGCGAGTATTGTCCAAGAAATCGAGGAAACTCTGAAAGGGATTGAATACAAGATCACCTCACATGTAAGAAGAGAAGGAAATAAGCCCGCAGATTGCTTGGCCAATTGGGGAAGTAAAGAATCATTGGCGAAAGTGGATGACAGCTGGTCCAATCAAGCAATGATGGCAAGATGGGATGGCTTAAAACAGCTCATAAACAACGATAACCATGACTCAGCATAATGGTAATCAAAATCTAGCATGAAGCGGGAGAAGGAGAATAAGGCAGGATCATGCGGCAGTGAAGACAAGACAGAAGGACGGCGGCCTTAATCCCCTGTCATCAGCATTTAATGATCATTCAGATCAGCAGGGAAGCTGCCTAAAGCGAAAACCGGACATCACTGCAGGAACAATCATTCAAAGCATAAGGGAGATAAGAAGTGGAACGCAAACCCATCATAAGCGAAAAGGTGGTGAGAAGCTTATAAGGCAGAACAGGAGGAGAATGACAGGAAACAAGAATACGAAGAAGGTGGCGAGAGAAGGGAAGATTTGACAGAGGAATCATAATCAGCGCCTCAACCGCACCAAAAGGGCAGAGAGAAGGGATAAGAAAATCCAGGCAGAGAAGGAGGCAGTAGGCGACAGGCACTTGGAATGGGGCCGCATCAAAATTGAAATTGAAAGCTCTGACGAAATGGAGCATAGCCAGGGGGGAGACTTCGGGAGCAAGCATTTCGAAACAGGGCAAAGCAGCAAAGGAATTAAACGAGGCAGAAAAGGAGTGAGACGGAAGACGCAGGAACAGAGAGGAAGAGGTCGACCCCGTCAACCAACCTACACCGAGGAGGGTACTCAGGCGCAAAGAGGACGAAAAAGGGGAAAGAAATCATTTAGCATGGTGGTGCATGAAGCTGAACAGGCTTATAATTTGGAGACAAATCTGGATATAAGGAAAATCATTGACGCCATGGAGGACAGGGTTTTAGAGGAACCGTCCGACCCGGAGATGGATGAATGGGCCTCGCAGCTGCCGGACCCTGGAAACACGCGGGGCAGATTAACCTTGTACCGCCGCGCGCTGCACACCTACTGGGTGCTGAAGCACCTCTTGGCAAAAGCCATGGAGCAAGTCGCGGCCGAAATGGTGGAAATGGCGCAAGAGACGGCGGCAGCGAAAAAGGAGGTGGCGAACGTGGAAGGGCTGCTGAGACAGCAGAACGAGCAACTCAAGGAAATCCAAGAGACTCTGAAGGAGCTGGGGAAGACCAGCGACAGCAACAAATCCGGAAGAGGAAATGCGGCGAATTGAGAGGCCGGGTATCTGTTTCCTTTTGAATTTAAAACGATACTGCTTAGGTTTTTGAATATGAGTTAGTATGCCTTAGCAGTAGTAGTAAATCTAGATCTCTTGGCAGTTATGGGACAGAACAGTTTTTTGGATAAACCTGGAGAGATAGGGCTTAATGTCCTACATAGTTTTTTGTCGGCTTAATGTCCTACATAGTTTTTTGTCATTGTTCAGCATGGAAAACTTTATTGACTGTCTGATGAATTGGAGCCAACAGATCTGGTTTCCTGATTGGGCGGATTGAGGCTCCCATGTTTGTACTTTTAATCTTGATGTAGATAATAGAAATGCCGTAGCTTACAAAAAAAAAAAAAAAAAAAATACACAAAAGCTTATAGCCTTTGCCATCAGTGCCTTTGTTTTATAAAAAACAAAAAGTAATACAGTTTAAATTTTATATATAACTATTTTTTTGGTATTCACCCCTATTTTTCAAATTAAATGTATTAAAATGGAAGCTTTTATGATTGAATTCATTTATGTATTCCAAATTTAAAAAATATATATATGATTGAATTCATTATGTATTCCAAATTTAAAAAATTATTAAAATGACATATTAAATGTGATCGAACCACTCAAATCTTTCCTAATGAATTCATTTATGAACTAAAAATATATATTATTATACAACTGCATGTACAAGCATTCTGCGTGTAAGGATCCATTTCGCCTCAAACAACAGATGAGCACTGCAACAGTTTCTGCTCTGCCGTTCCAGAAACTGCGAAAGAAATTCCATACAGCACAAGTGTGTACAATCATTCACAGCAACACAGGGCCCCCAAATACAATCTATGATTCACCGATAGATAAACCGATATCTGAACAAATCTCATATCCATATTTCATTATATGCAATATATTACTTTCTACTGTACAAATCCTACTGAAGTAAGGACTCATTTCGCCTAAACACCACTTCATGTTATACCAAACCATTCCCCAAAAATCTGTAATATGATACATAACAGCTAGATGACTGCCCGAAGCTGAGAAGGAAATTCCTCAATGTGAGACCCCAGCAACTCTGGACCCCAAATACAATCTGAGACTAACAGATAGTCAGATCCATACTTATAAAGTATATGCACTATAATCATATCTTCTCGAACCTTCTCTGAAGAATGGATGTCTCAAAGCCTCTGAAGCTTTCAGGTGTTCTGAGGGTTCAAAATTGAGAAGCCCCTGCAACAAATCTATAAATAGACCTGCAGAGTGGTCTGCATGTTGCATTATCGAATCCTGCAAATAGGAGCAACATGCTAGGATTCAAATCAGTGAAGCAAACCACAAATCATGTGAAGATTTCATTTCAAGATGTTCCATGCGCATCCTAAATCATATAATAGGCATACCCTAAGTTTTGGCAACTTCCTCACTGCTCTGATGCTCTCTCTAGAGGATGCTCCTTCAGGCCAATTCAATCATGTTCCATGTCTAAAATATTTCACATATCTTCTACTGTTGACAGGGTAACATTAAACATTATAGTTTACCATAGGTATATTGAATTTTATAGCATGTTAATAATCTGATCCAGGTAATATTTCGTTGAGAAGCATAAAAATACTCACTCTGATTTCTTCATCATATGATGTGGCAAAGGCACTAATACCCTTTCGATCATAGCAAGATGTTCCAAGTTTTCATGAGTTTGAAACAAAGTCTCACCCTGAAAATTTGAAGGCAGGTACTGTAAATATCATTCCTGCAGGGATCTACATAACCATTCAAACCCAAGAGAAACTAGTCTAAAAAGTTTACTGAGCAGCCCTCCACAAGTATGCACCCTACACTCCAAATATCACAAGGGTAGTTCCATTCAAGTCCTGTTAAAAAACATTAACTGTAAATAAAAAGGGCTTGTATTCGCAACGTGATGCAATTGACATTAGTCTTATTAAATTTAAGACTTTTGTGATCGAAATCTTCTGGATTAATCACATTAGTCCTATCAAAATCTGATAGATAAACCATAGAACATCTTTCTAAGCTCACCCAAAATAACTTCAGGAACTCGATAATGCCTTGTAGAGACCACTGAGGTGTCTTCTTGATCCTTAAATGTGGTGCTTCCAAAATCAATTAACTTTATTGCACTTGACTTCGGCAACCTTGTAAAGTCATCTGGAAATCCCTTCACACCCTTTTGAACAACAATGATGCTATCAGAGTTGAGGCCTTGACATATGAGCTTTTGCCAAGCTGATTAATTGTTATTGCGTAGGAAATCTTATAAGCTTGGGCCAAGCTTCTCAAAGACCTGTTTTTAAATCCATCCACAATCTTAAACACACTAACAACCATAACACAGACTACTCTAAGGTGTTTGTAAAGCAAAAAAAGAATTTAGATATAAACTGCTACAGAATACTGACTATGCAAGCGTGATTCCGGTAGTCAAACCACTCGCGCATCTGCACATAACTCTATTGGGAAAGGCATACATCTCAGGAACCCACTTCCAAGTTCTGAAAAGGTCTAAATCAAGGAATCATACCAGCATATTACCCAACATGCCCATGTATTATATCGTGCATGTATAACTAACAAAGCGAAGACAAGGATCAGAGAAAAAAAAAATAAGAAGAAAATAGTCATACCGTGTACCATTTCTGTCATATTTGCCAACTTTACGAAGTACATCGACTTCTATCATTGCAACCTCTCGATACTTTTGTAATCCACGGATGATTTTAATGGCCACGAGATCCTTTGATTTTCGATCTCAACATTCTAATACTTCACCAAAAGATTTGTAAACATTGGCAATGTTACCATCAAAATAAAATTCATTCATCCATCTCACCGTTCTAGAATCCAAAAACAAACAAATAAACAAAACAAAAAATTAACATTGGAGAATAAACAAATCTTCTGAATATCCAAAAATAAAAATAAAAAAAATTGCAACATGTTGCCCCTTATTAAGAATCTTGATAATCCAGCCATTTACCCAAAAAGCATCTACATGTTAACCCTAAAGACTCTTAATGTTTCATCAATCTACCACTTATCAAGAAGAGGGATTTGATGTCACACCTTATAAGTGTGACAAACCCAACCTAAACTTAACAGGCATGACCCATAAGGGGATAACAAGTCACACCTCTGGAGACTTCGGCCCGACTTAAGTGGCACGACAACCCCAACCCGACTCAAGAGGAATGACAACCCAAGTCCAACTTAACATGCATGACCATGAGCTCCTGAATGTCCAAAAATCTAAAAATGCAACAACTTATTGCCCCTTGAGACTCTTGATGTCCCAGCGATCCATCAAAAAGTATATCTACATGTAAACCCTTGACCCTTGAGACTCTTAACATCCAAGAAATCTACCACTTATCCAGAAGTGGGATTTGAATGTGACAAACCCAGACCGTCTTAACAGGCATGACCATATGATGAGAACAAAACACATCTTTGGGGACTTCAGCCCAACTTAACGGGCATGACAACCCGAGCCCAACTTAACAAGCATGACCCATGAGGTGAAAACAAACCATATCTTTTAAGACTTGAACTCCTGGTGAGGTAATAACAACACCCACTTTCACTGGCCTAGGAAACCCATGTGACATGTTCAATGATAAGGAAAAAATAACAAGAAATCTAAACTCTTAAATACTTACCATCACCCATCTTACTGAGTATTTTGTCTGCAAAAGAACAATAATACACTTTAGCCAGATTAGTAGAGTAGATCAGGTGAAAAGGCTATTTATAAATCATGTTTTAAATTCAACAGTGGAACCCTCCTTTAGATCTAACACTCCCAAAAGGCAAAACCCATCACAAACCCGAGCTAAAATGTGTGTTCTTACATCGAGGTGTCAAATTCTCTCCAACTTCGAACATGTAGTGGTCATCCTTGTCGTCGTTGCACCATGGTGGTGACCCAGTCTAGGGGCCCTCTTCTTTGTGCTTCATATTGGAAGAGGCAGACCGACTATTATCTAAACCAGAGGTGGAGGGTTCTATCCCAACTAACAAAGGGACGTTCTCCCCTTCATTTCTACTTACAATACCAAAATCCTTCCCAGAAAATACTAGTGTTCGCTGGACCTACACACACAAAATCGTTTCTTCATTTTCCAGGAGGATGCAAAACCCTTTAACCTTGTTTCATAAAAGCCTCAATACCAGGGTAATGAAAACACTGTGCTTTGATTGCTAACAAGTAGATCTACAATAAAACCAGTTACAGACCAAGATATTCGCAAATAGAAAACCAACCTGAAGCTGTGAAGGAAGGACGTCACAGGACGACATTAACTTTCAACGCTTCCTGGGATTTTCATTGAGCATATGAGGAGGGCGATGATATTTTGCAACACAAGCCATGGTTGCCGCACACGATCCCTCTCATCTCCTCCAAGTGGACCTGTGTAGAAACTGCATTGTGTTGCTACGTGGATTTTATCTGCCTCTTGCCTGACAGCCTGCAAGTTTTGTGCCAATTTCTCATTCTTAGCCATCATATATTGAATGTTTCATCTTGTAGCACCTGCAAAGGCCAAGTTGGCTTCGACAATGGCATTTGATTCTTCTTAGTGTCTGCCACTATTACCATTTCTTTAACGAATGTTGGTGATGCGTGATCATCCAGAAAATGTTGTCTCCATGCTTGTACAATCTTCTTTTGGAACTCATCAAATTACATGTTGTACACATCCATTACTAGATCATCATCAAGAGGAACAACAACCCCTTCCTCACTCGGGGTTGGCTCTGCTGCTAGAGGTGGTGGAGACTGAATGGCGACCTGTGGCGCGCTCGACATCAAATCAACATCTTCATTCTATGGCTCTTGATCCATCTCCATGTTTGTAACTTCAATCAAGTGCTCAATTTGTTGAGCAAGCTCCCGATCTTGCATTTGTTCACCTTCCTCCTCAGTTACTGGCAGGTTTTGTTCCTGCTCTCCATCCTGTATTAGCCTTGTTACTTCTTCCATTGTGCCTTTCCTTTCTTCTTCTTCCTGTTTCTGTTTTTCTTCTTATTCTCTCCTCCTCAACTCTTGTTCTTCCCTCAATTCATGTTCTGCTTCCTATAACCTCCGCTTTTCTCTCTTCCTCCACTCTGCTCTTTGCATCCTCTCCTTCCTCTTCGCTTCTGCTACTAAAGCTGCTTTCATAACAATAGGATCCACTTTCATTTTGCAGCTTTGTTCTCCCTTTGGACTGTCGGAAATTTTTCTCTTTCCCTTGTCCTACATGAGATTGCTACCTTTTGTTGTTTTTTCTTCTGGAGTTGCTTCCCTCTATGGAGTAGCCTGTGAATTCCTTGCTAAACCAATCAGCTCACTGAGTTTGGAGGCATTGTAGCAATTCCTCCAAGGGTCCTCCTCTGGCCAATGAAATGCCCCATTGATCCACTGAAAGTGAATTCTCGCACAGTGGGCTTTGCAAATACCACAGGGAACATACAGATTAAAGTCTCAAGTACCGAATGCAAATCTCACTATCTCCTTTCCCTCGGTATCTGTGACTTTCAAGTTCTTTATCTTGTATAGGTCCAATTTGCAGAGGAAGAGTGGGCCATGGTGCTTTCTTCTTCATGTGGAAAGTTGTTGACAACCCTATGGCAAGATGATATGACACTTCTTGCATGGAAAGCTTGTCGGTGGCATACCTTGGTAAAACATGCATAGGCTTCTCTCTATCAAACACTCTAAGGAAGGTGCCACCTGGTGAGGCATACCAATCTGTGATCTTTGTTATTACCTCCATTGCTTCTCATCACATGCAAGGTGGATATTCTTCAAAGATGAGCTTGTGAGGCAGGATGATGAAATGGTTAGTTAGTTGTTCCATTACTCCTCGATGATTGCAATCCGAAAGCAGCTTGCAATAGATATGCACGACAATTTTTCGTGCTGTCCATGTCCATTTCATGCCAGGGAAGTGATGTTGTGCATAGATTGCATCCAGTAAATATGAAAACATGTAAAACCTTGCTTTCTCACCATTGGGAGGACTCCAGGCCTGTGCTACATGGGCTCTCAACTATCGAGCCAACATATCTGACCAGTTGAACAACTTCCCCTCATTCACAACCTCGTTCAATAAGACTGCCCACCCTTTAGGAAAGGTCTCCATTATTTGTTGACCATCAATCCTGCAAGCTAAGATAACCAAGAGTTGGTAGGCCTTCCTGAGAGACTTTGTCTTGTATGAATGGGTGGGTGTCTATCGAAACTTTGATGGCTCTTTCACCCAACCTTTGACAATATCTCTTGTATTCACATAGTTGTTGGTGGCATAGAAAAATGATCCACTAGCTTTACTGGCTCGGGAAAGTGATAAATGTGTTGATAATATTTTTCCCGAAAGGTAGCAAGCTTATGTCTGTTGGCACAGCTCAATGTCATTGTTTCTCATTAATGTGTGAAATAATCCAGCTAATGACATCTGCACGTGGGCAGGCTGGAAATTTGCATGCAACCTTGTGTAGTCTTGACTGCTAGATACTGAGATAAACATGTCAGTCCTCTAGATCTACCTCAAGGCTCTTTGTTGAAAGAGCTTCATTAACTTGTTGCCATGTTAGTGTTGACCCCTTTTCTATAAACAGTTGAGTTTCCACATACACTAGCAAGTCTACTGGTGTTTGCTCAAGTGCTTCCTCAATATTGCTTTCAGTGGTCACTTTTGAAGCGCTCCCTTTGGTGCCATGATAACAATCATTATTAGAGAGAAGTGCTTCACAAGTGTGGTACCTATGGGTCAAAAATGATACTCATGGCAAGAAAACAATAGCTCTTGAAAATCTACCTTCAAAGCATGATCAAGCAGCTAATCGGGCAACTGATAAGAGGGATTACGCATTTTTCATCAACAAGCAAGGGAGATTGGTTGTGGGAACTACGCATTGTGCATTCCTAGCAGCCAAGGGTGCAACCTGAGGCTTGAGATTGTGCAATGCATAGTTCAACTTGGGCAGAGTTTGGGAGAGACAGAGCATTGTGCAATCTCAATGGCCAAGGTGACAGGATGAGCCCTGGAACTATACAATGCGTAGTTGGGCCAGCCTGTAATGCACACTGCGCAGCCCCAGAGGTCATGCTCTCGGCTTGAGCCTTAGGATTGCATAGTGCCCAGCTAAGCAAGGGAAAATCTGGCCGAGGAAAGTGCAGATATGCTCGATGGAAGTGTGAAAAACAAGCAGAAGTGAATTATGATGTGAGTTTGGGTGCATATATAACTAAGTGTGAATGAATCAATGTAGATCGAGTGTAGAAACTGAACAAACAGAAGGAAAATCAAGTATGTGACAAGAGTCGTTGCAATGGTGACCATCAGTGCAAAAACAAGAAAATCGATGTGACACTTATGAAACGAAAACAACAGCTTAGAACAACACTTATACAGGCTAAAATAAGTTGAAACACCAACAACTATGAAGAGAAATAAGTAAAACAACACTCACACAAGCAAAACGACAAAAAGAAACAGAAAAAGCAACAAAAGACGATAAAAGCGAAACTCACCCAGAAAAGCAACGACAACCACACCGAAGGTTCCTTGATCTCCTCAAGAATGCTAGAGCTCCAAGATCGAATGTGCAAATGAGCTCTAGAGGTGTCAATTAAATAGATTTGAGCGAATTAGGGTTTATAATGTGCATGCCTAAAGTCAAGGAAAAGTGGCACTTGGCAAAAGTTTCTAGAGATAGTGAGTGTGCCTCCTTCGGGATATTAACAATGGATCCATATTTTTTAAGGATGCTTTTTTCTTTTTAGATTTTTTCTTTTTTGGCTTTTTGGGGAAACTTTCCATGCACACTACTGGGAAAGATTGCAGAATTCTAGGGAAC
>Ga0068628_1000602_pt1 | contig 13266 bp, 5 predicted proteins | sample InSIn2gowninarea_FD_77431 | JGI IMG/M metagenome (GOLD analysis project Ga0068628, IMG submission 77431) | Clean room microbial communities from NASA Spacecraft Assembly Facility at Jet Propulsion Laboratory, Pasadena, California, USA -... ... | reverse complement strand
ATCTCTCATTGCCAAAGATGTCCTCAAGCCAGTTTATTGTCCTTCCGAAGATCAGATCTCCGACATTTTCACGAAACCGCTTGGCAGAATAAAATTTACTAAGTTCAGGGATGAACTTGGTATTTGTTGTAATGTATCTTTGGATCATAGGGGGGAATGTTAGATGATCCAAAAATACAATTTTATCATAGGTTATAAAATTAGAATAAAATAATTATTAATTTAAAATATTAAATTAATAGTTATTATTCTAGAATGTTTAATTATTTAATGGAGAATTTTAGAATTAGCATATTATTGTAACTAGATATGACTCTCCAAATGTGTCCTATCTTAGGCTCTATTTTAGGAGATTTGTTAGCTAGTTGGTTTTTATAGCATTTATTGTAAAATGACACTCGTTATTTAATAAGTGATCCATAATTAGAGGTAGTTAGGACATGGAGCTTATAAATAGTTCATTGCAAGAGTGTTTGTGTGGTTCGGGTGTAAACTCTTGCAAAATCATATTATGTAATTGTTTTTTTTTATTAATAAAATTATGTGTCTGAGGACACTTCTGCCATTAAACATATGTGGATCCATTTTGTTGAATGTGTTTATAACTAGAAATTGCCCTTGCAAACAGAAGATCACTGAATATATTCAAATCTAGTAAATAAAGAGAAATCACTTACATAATGCCAAATTTACAGATTCTATAACATTTCCAGCATAGATTGCCTCTCAATCTTCAAAGATGCTATTTCAAGTTCAAATAGGAAGAAAAATCACGACAGAAGATCACTGAATATATTCAAATCTAGTAAATAAAGAGAAATCACTTACATAATTGCAAATTTACAGATTCTATAGCATTTCCAGCATAGATTGCCTCTCAATTATCAAAGACGCTATTTCAAGTTCAAATAGGAAATATTTGATAAAAAATATGCTCTTTTCAATATTGAACTATCTCACTTATCAAAATCTTACAGTGTTTTACCACTTTCTCTTCAGGTGATTGAATTTTCCTTTTCTTGTGCTTCTTAAAATCTCTTGGGAATTTGGATTGGTTTGCGACATATAAAGTTTATTCAAAGATTTTTCCCAATTCTTTAAGCAAATAATTTTCAATTCTTGCTTCACATTGTTCAATCAAGATTCTTTGGAAAAGTTATGACCCTACACCATGCCTAATGGAGATCCATCTTGGCTAAGACAAGGGAGTTAACTTTGGAAAAGTTATCCATCTTGGCTAAGACAAAGGAGTTAATTGTACGAAGAGCGTTTTATGATCCTTTGTGGTTTTATGACTTGAAAAAACATTCTTTAAACTATTGTTGTATTAGCCAAAATTGGAATATTAAATATTTTTTAAACACCTAATATAAGCATATTAACCTAGATTGACTTCATAATCAAAATATGTACTTGAAGTCATAATCAAGATATGTATAGTCCATAGCAAGAATGAGATGAATCATTCTACTTATATTGGTAGTCAATATTTTTAAAAACATTTGCAATGTGTTTGTTTTGTTTCCCAATATGATTATTATTAAATACTTTTTAAACCCTTAATATAAACATATGAATAATAATAAGTTTAAGTGATTGTGATTTTTTATATTGTTATAGAATTGACAAATGACATGTAAAAATAATATTAGTGATATTACATGATGTGTAATTCAACTGACTTTAACATATTAAAAATAAATAAATAAATTTACCATGAGTTATAAATAACATAATTCTATATCAAATTTATATAGAGAAAAAATAAAATAATTTAAATATTTTTTTCATAAATATCTATATAATTTAAGGTATGATAGAGATTTTTATTTCTGTCAATATTTAATACATAACTGCCATCAATCTACTTATATTTCTAATCAATATATTTAAAAATATTTCAATGGTTTTTTTATTCACCGTATTATTATTATTAAATATTTTTTAAACTCATAATATAAACATATTAACCATGATAAGTTTAAGTGATTGTGAGACAAAATACAATAATTTAAATATGTCTTTTCCAAATATTATATATAGATAATTTTTTTCTCCTTAACTTAAGGTATGATAGGTTTTTTATTTCAAAATGACACAAGTAGCATGGGATTAGAGTTGCTAGTGCATTCATTCATACTTATCCTCCACAGTTCATATTTATCCTCCCCAATCGCGAACACATAATTGTAAAAAACATACATATGTGTACCGGAGAAAGCGAGCGTATACCTTCATATTAATCAATTTGGCCATAAAAATCTGAAAGGCAAATGAAAGCGGAAGAAAAATACAAAATATATAGAAACCTAAAGAAGAAATGCTAAATTATATAGAGTAAAATGTGAATATATATATATAAACCTCAAACAGAAATGCAAAATTATGAATACAGAAACTTAAAGCAGAAATGTGAAATTATATATATAGAAAAAAAACATAAAGCAAAAATAAGAAATTATATAGATCCATTGAATGCGAAATTGTATATTGACCCTGGGGTAAATATAGTTATATATGAAATTAATATTGGAACGAATACCAAAATAAGACCACATTTCTAAATCTGATATTCCTAGTGTGCATATCTGAGATAATATGGGAGACATCTACATTAACGGTTCCTTGAGTAACATATACACAGTAAGTATACAGTAACAACGGCTGCATGCATCAAAGTGTAGCTGTAGTTGCTTCGGCTCCGCCATGGGAACAAAGGCCAACAGAATGGTGTTGTCAGAATCTTTGTATTCCAAGTTAAAAAGGCGCACCTTCATATTAATCACTTTGGCCATAACAATCTAAAAAGCAAATGAAAGCGAAAGAAAAATCTAAAATATAGAGAAACCTAAAGTAGAAATGCTAAATTATATATAGAAAGCCCAAAACAAAATGAAAAAATTTATATACAGAAACCTCAGGAAGAAATGTAAAATTATAAATACAAAAACCGAAAGCAGAAATGTGAAATAATATATACAGAAAACAAAAACATAAAGCAAAAATAAGAAATTATCGAAATTGTATATTGACCGTGGGGTAAATACAGTTATATATGGAATTAATATTGGAACGAATACCAAAATAAAATCACATTCCTAAATCTGAGATTCCTGGTCTGCATATCTGAGATAATGTGGGAGATATCTACATAAACGTATATTTTTGGTTCAAGAGAGATATCTACATAAACGTATATTTTTGGTTCCTTGAGTAACATATACACATTAAGTATACAACACCAACGGCTGCATGCACCAAGTGTAGCTGTAGTTGCTTCGGCTCCCCCATGGGAAGAAAGGCCAACAAAACGGTGTTGTCGGAATCTTTGTATTCCAAGTTAAAAAGGTGCACCTTCATATTAATCACTTTGACCATAAAAATATAAAAAGCAAATGAAAGTGGAAGAAAATTCTAAAATATACAGAAACTTAAAGCAAAAATGCTAAATTATATATAGAAAACCCAAAGCATAATATCACTTTGGCCATAAAAATATAAAAAGCAAATGAAAGTGGAAGAAAATTCCAAAATATACAGAAACCTAAAGCAGAAATGCTAAATTATATATAGAAAACCCAAAGCAAAATGCGAAAATATATATACAGAAACCTCAAGCGGAAATGCCAAATTATCAATACAAAAACCTAAATCAGAAACGTGAAATTATATATACAGAAAACAGAAACATAAAGCAAAAATTAGAAATTATTATTCCAAGTTAAAAAGCCGCACCTTCATACTAAAATCTAAAAAGCAAATTAAAGTGGAAGAAAATTTCAAAATATACAGAAACCTAAAGCAGAAATGCTAAATTATATATACAAAATACAAAGCAAAATGCGAAAATATATATACAGAAACCTCAAGCAGAAGCAGAAATGTGAAATTATATATATAGAAAATAGAAACATAAAGCAAAAATAAGAAATTGTATAGATCCAGTAGAATGCGGAATTGTATATTGACCGTCGGGTAAATACAGTTATATATGGAATTAATATTGGAACGAATACCAAAATAAAACCACATCCCTAAATCTGAGATTCCTGGTTCATATCTGATATAATGTGGGAGATATCTACATAAACTTACATTTTCAGTTCTTTGAGTAACATATACACTAAGTATACAGTACCAGTGGCTGCATGCACCAAGTGTAGCTGTAGTTGCTTTGGCTCCGCCATGGGAACAAAGACCAACAGAACGATGTTGTTGGAATCTTTGTATTCCAAGTTAAAAAGGCGCATAAAACAGAAAAAGGAAAAAGTATTCTAGGCCTATCCCTTCCTCAAACTAAGATGTAAAGATTTCCCCAATCGCATTATCAGCGCCAATTTGGAGGAGTTCGTAAAGATCGTTTCAGTTTCTCGAGATCAAGAATTGAATCCTGTAATTGTTTCATCTCTTCGAAAAACAATATGCAGTAAGCAGCAACCCGCCAAGAAGAAGAAAAATCCATTAGACTTCGATGTAGCAGAAATTAAGGTGAAATCACAAGACGTTGAAGATATTTCTGTCAATTCACTCGAATTAGAAACTTATACTGAAGAGTTAGGTCCAAAGAAGATTTTCGTTGAAGAGAGGAGGGTACCGAGAGAATTTTAGATCATCGGTCGTTGGTTCGAAACTCCACAGCATCTGGGTTCCCATCCGTAAGCAACCATAGGGACTTCGAATTTTCGAATTTTAGTACATGAACAATGATTATAAGACATAATGGCACTAAACATAATAACTATAGCAACCTTTGGAAACCAGTCAAAACCCCTGCTTGTAGAACTCGAGCATAACGTAGAAACAGTTAAGGTAGTTTCATAGCAAGTATATACCATGCTCGTTAATTAACTGCGAGACAGTTCGTGAGGGCAGATCTTCCATCAAGTTCGAACAGCATAACATAGAAATAGTTATGGTAGTTTCATAGCAAGTATATACCATGCCCATTAATTAACTGCGAGACAGTTCGTGAGGGTAGATCTTCCATCAAGTTAGAGAAACAGTTATGAAATCATTTGATGGCTAAAAATGCTTTAATCGTTTAACAACAGATCTTATGATGGAGAATGGTGCAAGGTGGCATTTAAGGATGTCTTTTTAAGAGGGAACGCACTTACAGCGTAATTATAATGTGAATTTATGTATTCCCTTTTTAATATAAATGATGTTATTCTATGTTTTATTTCTTAATAAAGTACTTATACTATAGTTTTATTTTATAGCACAAATTAGTAGGTAGGGCTCTCTACTTGGTTTGTGTTGCAAATTCATTTATTTCTTAGTTAGGTTAGCTAATTAGACATATTTGTATTTGTATTAATGTTCTACAAATCAATATTTTAATTCACTATCATTTTAGTTGTTGAACTTTCATATGTCCTTCATTGCAAAAATGTGGATTCCCTATGGAGGTTAGGCACTAAAGGTTGAATAACAATAAGTGCTTTTTAAAGAATTACACAATTATTGGATGCATTTAATGAAAACAATGTATTATATTCGGAGTCTCTTCTAAACATAAGTAGTGTTACCAACAAACCTTTAACGTTTTACTGTCTTCCTAATTGAACTTTATCTTTTAATTGTAAAGTGTGGATTACCCTACAAAAGTTAGGAATTAAGGGTTGAAGAACGAAAGTGATTCTTAAGGAATCATAGAACTGTTTAATGTCTCTAATGCTAAACAAAGGACTATGATTGAAGTATGCAAAGTGCTTTTGAAAACATAATCCTAGTGATAGAAAAAACGTTTGTAGCCTTTTAATTTATACTATGATTGAGTTTTATTTCCAGTGGGCTATCAAGAAGTGATAGAGATCAAATCTCTTGAGTTGTGAATCTATTATAGAGTGCAATATAAAGAAATTCATTATTTAAATTGCATTTTTGAATGCATAAATGGATTCAATGCCTTGAAAACCTTCGTGACAATTGGCTTGTATAGAATGCACAACTTAAACTTCCAATTCCAATAAATATTTTCTATATTTCAAAAGGCTAAAAACTATACCTAAAAAGGGACCAAAATGAGTAATGAGAGAGTAAGAACTATAGTTAAAATGTTTATTAATAATTATTTTTATTGATTTTAATAGGATTGAATTTTATTTCAAGAGGGTTATGAAGAACCAAGAGAGATCAAATCTTTTGAGGTACTAATCTCTTTTTAGAGAGCACCTGGATTGTGTAGAATACACAACTTAAACCTATAATTCCAATAAATCTTTTCTAGATTCGAAATGACTAAAAACTATACCTAAAAACACACCAAAATTAAAATAATGAGAGAGTAAGCGTACTTAAAATGTTTTAATAATGATTTCCATTTATTGAAATATAATAAAAATATAGTATTATAAAGAAACATTTTAATTTTGAATCTACCAAGTGTACATAAAGAGCAAACTTGTGGAAATGTAAATTTTTCATTAAATTTTATACTCAATAGTAAATTTAATCTCTCTAGACACTTCATAAATATTAAATTAAGATAGATCTTTTTAAAAATATTTATAAATCATATATAATAAAATCATAAATTAACTCTTCTTCAAATAAAAGAAAAGCTATCAAGTAAATAAAAGTGTGTCCAAACTAAATATATCCATTTTAACTCACATTCAATCTCTCAAGATTTCAATAATTATAAAACTGTGCAAAACTAAATAAATCCATTTTAACTCAAGTTCAATCTCTCAAGATTTAAAAATATTAAATTGAAAATGAATTTAATAAAACTCTCAGATTAAAATGAATTTAGTTTATATTTATATATAAACCAAAAATAAATTAAAACAATATACAACTCATCTTAACACTTCAAAATTTCCAGGTGTTATAAGACCAAATATATGGGAAAAATAATCAAAACATAATGTTATGACATCACGGAGAAATTTATAAATTATCATGAAAATGCAGACCCGAAAATTAAACAATGAAAGGTGTTGAACTCTAATCATGAGAAACTAAGCTTATGACTAATTCAAGTTACTCACAGAACTAAAACTAATTTTTTCAATCGGTTATTAACTCATGAATCTGTACTTTGAACTTGTGTTTTACTTGAACCTATACTTAGAATAGAAAAATTTATAAATTATCACAATCATGTATATCAAAAAATAAACAATGTAGGTTTTTCCCCTCTAATAATTTGGAACTTGTGACTAAAAGTCAAGTCCCTCACAAAACTAGATTTGAAATATTCAAAAAATTCATGGTTTTCAGCTCATGAACCTAACTTGTAGCTTGATGGAGAAATTTATAAATTATCATAAAAGTGAAAGTCAAGTCCCTCACAAAACTAGATTGGAAATATTCAAAAAATTCATGGTTTTCAGCTCATGAACCTAACTTGTAGCTTGATGGAGAAATTTATAAATTATCATAAAAGTGCATAGGTGAAGAATAAACCAGGTAGGTTTTTGCAGTCTAATAATTTGAATTAGAAAGTTTAAAATGAAGTTAAATCCCTGAGAAAACTAAAACTAAAACCTTCAAGTAGTTCAAGTTTGTCAACTGATGAACCATTTGAATGTATTTCCATCCCCACCTTATATTAGCAAGAAGCTTAAATTTATGTATATCGAAATTAGCTTTCCCACCAGAGTTAGCCAATGAATCTGATGAATTCTACCACCACAGTTCATTGTGCCCCGCCATCCTTAGCCAATGAATCTAATGAATTCTACCACCACAGTTCATTGAGCCCCGCCATCCTCCTTCCGTAACACCTCTTTGCTTCGTCAAATTATGACATGGCATGGAATCTAGGCACCCACAACATTAACATAAACACACAACTACACATTTGGGTTATAAAATTATACGAGTATGCATGAATCATAAAAAAATGAAGGCGCAATCTCCTCTCGGCTAGGTAGCTGCTGCACTGTTGGCACAGCATCATATTTTTGACTTGAATGCTGATTTTTCAAATATTAACTGATATGGGCGCGTTCAGCTCATATTCATCTGATTACTAAATATTTTGGGAATCTCATGTTCATCTGATTACCCAATATTTTCGGAATCGGCAATCTAGATAAGTTCAGAAACACACAACATAAACACACAATTACTCATTTCGGTTATTAAATTATACGAGTATGTATGGATCATAGAAAAATGATGGTGGAATCCTCTCCTGACTAGGTACCTACTGCATTGCTGATAAAAACTGTGTTCGATTCCGAGGAAAATGACTTTGGAGGCTTTGGAATGCATTTTTCAACACTACGTTGCATCCTTCAACTTGACAACGGGGAGGTTGCGTGGTCGAAGCTGGCAAAGCGGTAGCATTTGTTACCCCTTCGACAACCCAAACCTTCAAAAATTTATTGCCTTCACCTTTCACAGAACCTTTCCCATGCAACTGTCATGAATCTTGGCCTCTAGAGATCCAAATTGTGTCTTGCATGAAAGACTCCTGTGATTAATGACTTCAGTAAAATTACAAGCAGCCAAGGGAGGCTCGGACAGAGATGAAGACTCATGAACCATACTAATCCCTCGAGGGCCAGTAATGATCGTGGTTGTTGCTGGTACCTCAATAAGAATTTGATTCCATACTCTTAAATGACTTTCTTGACAGACCCAAAACTAAGCTCGCTAAAATACAGACATACTGACGCATTTTCACATGAAGAATTTTTACAAATCCAGGTATCCAAGATTAATTACATTTCCAAATCTCAAATGATTAAATATTAACGTTGTCTGGACAGAACCTCAACAAGTGAGGAAAAAAATAAGAAAGCGAAAAGGATAGGCATAGATTCAAGAGCCCTTATCTTGTATTCCCAACTCAACTAACATCAGTTCGAGATAGAGGCATGAATCCCAAAAGGGTATATCTTTGAGGAGTTTCGTAAATAAAATATTGGGGATATTGATATTTTTTTTGGTTTTTCCAACCGTGAAATTGTCTGGAATAAAACAGTTCATATTTATGAAAGACAGATTGTTCTCATAAACCTGGGATATACACAGCGTTCATTTGTGCAGCAATAAAAAGGATACAGTGTTTTGGTACTTCCTCCATATTTGCATTATACATAGAATTTGAAAAGTGGATCAGATCCTTCTCATTTCTGAAGATCTCATATCTAATAGACTCCCTTTTGTATGATTTCTATACAAAATTAGTTACAAAATAAATAAATAAAGGATATAAATATAATATAAACATATCTGCTATGAGATTCTTCATTTTTTATCTCGCTTCTATGAACTATTTCGGCACTTTTAGAATTTCTACTTCTGTCTCCTTAATTCCTATTTTTATCATGAAGTGCATGCTTCTTCTGTGTCCTGTAGTGCCTTTTCCGATAATTCATCCATTGTTTTGTTATGTGCCCAATAGAAGAATTCTGAAAGCAACTCCATATACATTTCTTACGACTCAGCCACCCTTGTAATGAAATTTGTTGAATGTTGCTCTTTCCATTAACATCGTCTATTATGCATTTAGAATCCCAAAAACTTTATCTAAAAAACAATAAACCATAATAGACCCCATAAAATCAAGATATTGATATCTTTTGTACTCATGGCCATGACTTTTTTCCAGAAAGTGCTTCAGATTTACTTTATTCTGCAATTTGTCATTTGGCCTCTGCATTTTACGATGTTCAATTGATATTCAAAACTATTGAAGTTTCGTTAGCTCGATGGAGACCGGGATAATTGGAGTGCGTCACTTTATCAATTAATTATGTATTTTTTATTTCATGGACGTATGTTTCTTAATACATATTAAGAACTAATAATCAAGACTACTCCACAGAGTAGTGTGTATATTTAAATGCATAAACCATCTGCTATTTCCATTTGAGGGATTATAAAATCTGGATTATGATCGAAATCAGTATAATAAAAATTAATTATTCGACTTCGTTAATTTCATCAAATTTATGCAGCGTTGATTGCACTTTGTGGCCCCGACAATTCGTTGGGAATTAAAATGTTAAAAGTATTGATTTGTTTCTATAGAGAGAACATTTAAAAGGAGACTGAATCGAAGATTCACAGTGCCGAATATTAAATGGGCATTCTTATTTTTAAATCCAAGTTATTTAAGGCAGCATCATTATTATATAATACATTACATAAATTTAGACTCGATAGCCATCAGAATGAATCTACTTTCCTTGATCAGATCATTAAAATTTAAAGACGCTAAAAAGTCCATGGATTTTGTGAATCGTACTAAATATGAAAGAAGGGGATTTGTGAAACAAGAAGTTCGTGCGAATGTCGATTGAAAAAAAATGGGGTCTACAACTAATGTCTAAGTCAATGTCATCCAGCACACCAAACATTTTTCAAATTACTTGTAAACTAGCACACGCTCTTATGTGAACAAACTAATTGGTATATAGAACATCTTGCCATGCGTGTTGGTATAGTGGTTGTTTCAACTATTTTTTTTCAAACTGCTGGTAGACGAGCACACGCTCTTATGTGAACAAACTACTTGGTATACAGAACATCTTGTTATGGGTATTGGTATAGGGGTTGTTTCAACTACTTGTTGGTTGAACGTGTTCCTATAGTTTCAAAAGGAAAAAAATAATTATCGCAATGCATGTCATAACTGACCATGTCAAGAGATATAAAGCCTAAAAATTTTAAAATGAGAATCAATAGCTCATGTGATTTCTTATCAAACTTGAACTTACTATGTGCAAGCCCACCCTGCACAAAATCTCAGACAAATGAAGGTTGAAAACACCATGACACACTTAAATACTTTGAGGGTATTTCATTTATTCCACTAGGTAGGAAACCACAACAATTGATATAATTTTTTTCTTAAAAATCGATAAGCTCAATGTAAACCAAGACCAAACTTACTTATTTGGGATTACATCTTTTGGAAACAAGGTTAAATTGATCTGCAACAATTGATATAAATTTATTCTTAAAAATTGATAAGTTTAATGTAAATGAAGAAAATACTTATTGATTTGGGATTGCATCTTTCATAAACAAGGTTAAATTGATTTTTCCACTCTCCACTAAATCTACCTATATATTTGGATTCTTGAATGTTCCACATTCTTGGTATTTCCAAGAAAATACGGTATTAACCATACAAAATTCTCTACCAAATATCTATCAAAAATGTTTTTCATATTAATTTTCCAAAGGAGCGTCTTCTTCAACTAAATGATATAGTAGAAAAGGTATAAACAATGTCCCAAAGTCATCTCTTTTCGTCTCCCTTAGGGTTAGTCTTCTAAATCCTTTGAAGGTGGCCCTACCCCAAAATAGAGTGTTAGTCCCTAAGCTACTCACCCATCGACTGGTTGTTTTCTCCCTTGCAAAGCAAATGTGGAAAAAATGTGACGCATAATTTCTTAAACATAATCATCTAGTGATCCTATAACATTAGTCAAATTACTAAGCATAAGAATTCGTAGTGGTTGATGGTTCCATAAATGTGTTTATATCATGTAGTGCAAGAAAAATATGCCAAAAGTCTTTCTAGAAGTTTTGTTTCTAGAAAGCAGAGAATAAAAACTTATTACAATTACAGTGCTTAAGATGTGGATGACATTAGATTGTTGGATCCACCAACAAACATATGCAGAGATTCGTAGCTACGCTTTTGTCATTATAGAAAAGGCTCTAAATAGTATCAATAACTTGAAGATTAACATCTTATTATTGTGGAAACTTCTTTCAAATTCAATATTGTCACTTGATTATTGTATATAAAAGCCTAGGCCAATAATGAAGGGAGACATTCAAAAAAATGGAAAGGATTTCATTTAGAAGTTTACAAAATAAAGAAAGGATTGCATTTAGAAGTTTACAAAAGGAAGAAAAGGAAGGGGGCGAACCAAACCACCAATGTAACAAAAAGGAAGCAGTTTCCAAACTTATTAAATGACTTACAAAATAGACAAAGAACTACACAAACACATTCCATGTTATTAGAAAAATTGATGATGACATAAAATACTAAACACAAGTCGATCAAGAATTGAAATGAAAGAAAAACTAAGGGAACATAGGAAAACATACAACACTTGTCCCCATCATATCCCTTCTTTGATAACACTTCAGGGGAAAAAATAAAATCCTTTGGATAACCAAATGCACAACAAGATCAGTAGTAGTGCCAATTGAATAAGCACTATAGCCAAGCTCGATTGCATAATCCACATTATAGAGCTCTTTTTTCCCTTAATAGAAGGGGGACATGCCAAATGTTTGAAACATTGTATATAGTGAGAATGTTTTCAGCCTACAATAGTACGACAAAATCAAGTCTTGCATATCCAATGACATTCATGGAATCTAAAGACATTTCAATGATCCCTTTTGAAACTGTACAAGTATGACTTACGGGAACATGGAAAAAATATGATATTTTTTCCTTAATATTATCTTCCAAGGCCTGTTCAAAGTAATAGTTATATTCAGTTCCAAAACCTGTTCATATAAAATGGGCTTAAAACATAGTACAAATAAAACTAAAATAGAAGAAATTGACCTGAGCACTGCTACAAGCTCTAATATTGGTTGTCAAACCTAATCCTCCAAGTTCATTGTAACACCCTCCTCCCAAGTCTACCTAGGTAATCAGCGAACCTAGGTAAAAATTTGACGAGAAGTTACTATGATATGATTCATCCTCCTAAGTCACATTAAGAAAGGGAAACCGATGGACACACACCATACATACCTTCCACATCAACAATAGGACTCCTAGGAAACATCCCAACATTTTTTGTAACTATTCACTAGGTCCCACTAAGATTTTAGACCACTTAACCCCCAAACGCTCCCATTATATGGGCATGACAATGTCCAAAAGGCTCTGGGCACTCCCAATTCATGGCATGCCATCATCTACCGACTATTTTTATCTATGTTGTGCCAACGTCCCCAGGACTTGAGCTATTTTTTCAGGCCCAAAATCTAGGTCACTACCCAAAATTCAATGAAACCTCTAGAACAAAAAGATAACAAAGAAATGACAATACAAATACAATTACTTAAACAAGCCCTTGATTGGACCCCTACTAGCCATGACAAGAATTTCGTCAATCATATCACAAATATGTAATATATAGGTGTAAATGACAAATCTAAGCATAGGGGTCTCATACTCATCCGAGAATCGCTAACAAGCATTGAAGCCTTCGCACATTATCTAAAGTTTCATCCATTAGGACATAGATGCATTGTTCATTCATTTACAAGTGAAAACATGATGAGAGTCACACATAGCTACTTCCATAATACATT
>Ga0068628_1000601_pt1 | contig 13280 bp, 17 predicted proteins | sample InSIn2gowninarea_FD_77431 | JGI IMG/M metagenome (GOLD analysis project Ga0068628, IMG submission 77431) | Clean room microbial communities from NASA Spacecraft Assembly Facility at Jet Propulsion Laboratory, Pasadena, California, USA -... ... | reverse complement strand
TGAAATAATCTATACATACCACAAATTCTTTACCTAGATCTGCAATCTTCAATGACAGAGCACTTGTAAGAAACCTCTTCAACTGCTCAAAACTAGTTTCACATTCCTTTGAGAGGGTGGGGTTTTCAGAGCTATAACCATCCTGGCAGGCCAATATTTCAAAACTATTGCTCGTAGAAGGCTTGGATGAACTGGCATGAGGCAACTTAGGGCTTATAATAGGTTTCATGTGGTTTTTCCTACGATTGGTGACTTTAGTGAATCCATCTGAATCAGGCTTATCAAAGGCAGAGGGGGTCAAGGGTTTCTTATTTAAAGGATAGTCACAAAATAGATGGCCAATGGCATGGCATCTCCTGCATCTAAACGAGACATGTTCATAGTCAATTAGCTGAACCCATTCAACATCATCATGATAGAGACTTACCGCATCCAGAAGTGCCTTGCTGAGATGCATATAAATGCAGATTCGGGCATATGAAGTGTATCTTCAAAGTTTTGTCTCCTCTACGATTTTGATGAATTCGCTAAGACCATTTACAATTTCTTGTAAAGACTCTTCATCCCAGTATTCTAGAGGGAGTGAATAGAGACAGATCCAGACTAGTGCCCAACTAAGGTCTTCTTTGTCTGAATTAAATCACTCAACCCAACCCCTCAGATACAGGCCGGCTGCATTGAAGAAATAGGGCCCTCCATCTAGGACTCTATTTCGGTCCTCTAGGAAGTTAAATATGGCTGTGAAGAAACCTTTAGGCCCTAGCTGCAAGGTTATGTGTCCTTTTGGCTTCCACTTAGCTGATATCCAACCATGCAGTGCTTTTTCTATTGGCCACAATCCTATGAATTTTCCTATCAGGGCATGATCTTTCATGTACTAGATCTGAGCATTGATCCGGTGGCTTTGAAGCTCTATCTTTGGGCATTCCATAGCAACCGGCTTACAGGTGGTCGATGTGTTGGGGATGCTCTTTGTCATCCATTTTGGCCTTTTGTGGATCCATTTCCACTCCAGATCCATTTTTTCAGTGTGTCTACTCCCTTCCTCACGCATTTGAGGAATTTCATTTTCAATAGGGGGAGGGGGAGGTGTAGTGTCCCCTTGGGGGGAATTCATGATGCATGCAACTCTCCTTTCCATTTATGGTTTATGATATTACTGGCAGTAATTGACTGAGGTGCAGAGGTCTATACAGGTCTGCCATCGCAGGTTCTCCAGCAACCCTAAATCACCATTTCACCAGAGTGCCTTCTGCAAAACCTCTCTTTTACACCGTTCACCTGCACCAATGTTGTTTGAGAAGAAGGAGGGTGATAGCATTAGGTTTTCTATTGATTATACGTAGTTAAAAAAGGACATGATTAAGAAGAGGTAACATTTTCCATAAATTGATGACTTCTTCAATTAGTTGAAAGGAGTAGAAGAGTTCTCAAATATTGATTTGAGATCAAGATGTTATCAGGTATGCATCGAAGAAGAGGACATATACATGACTGCTTTCTAGACTAGGTATGGGAATTCTGGATTTATTGTGGTTCCGATTGGTATGACTAATGCTACATCTACTTTCATGTGTTTGATGAATAGTTAGTTTCATGCTTATCTAAACAATTTTCTAATAATATTCATTGATGACATATTGATATATCCTAGGAATGAGGAAGAGCATGCAGAACACCTTGAAGCAGTTCTATGATTGCTGAGAGAGCATCAGTTGTATGCCAGATTAGTAAGGGTGGATTCTACCATAAAGAGGTCCTCTACTTGGGACATGTTGTTTCCAAGGAAGATATAGCATTGGACCTAGAAAAGATCTGAGTTATCATGGAGTTGGAAATTCCCAAGAATTTGGATGAGGTGAGAACATTTATGGGACTATCAGTTTATTATAGGAGGTTCGTCATCAGCTTCTCATGGGTTCCATATCCTATTACATCATGGAAATAGAAAGGAAATATGTTTGAATGGACAAAGGAATGTGAAACTAGTTTTGAGCAGTTGAAGAGGTTTCTTACAAGTGCTCTGTCATTGAAGATTGCAGATCTAGGTAAAGAATTTGTGGTATGTATAGATTATTTCAAGAGAGGAGTTTGTGGAGTACTGATGTGGGATAGAAGATTAGTATGCTATCAGTTAACGAAACTAAATAATAACTAGAAAAATTATGTCATGCATGACCTTGAATTGGTAGCGATCATTCATGCATTGAAGATATGGAGGAAGTATCTTCTTAGTAGGAGGATCATTTTGATTAGTGATCATAATGGGTGGAGATACTTGTAAGAAAAACCTAATATAAATGTCACACAAGTTAGATGGTTGGACATGTTCACTAAGTTTGACTTTGAGATAAGGTACATTAATGGTATAGATAACATGGTTGTAGATCCTCTTAGCAGAAGAGTGTAGTTAAATTACATTGCAGCTATGAGTTCTTATGGGAAAGACTTGTAAGACAAGATCTTGCAGGCAATAAAATGAGATGACAAGTACCAACAGTTTAAGCATAGCTTACAACAATAGAGCACATGTGAATAAGATGTGGATTATCATCCGATGACAAATGTCTTGGTCAGATTGAGGGACATGATCTATGTGCAGATAACAATGAGCTTAAGAAGCTTATCTTGAGGGAATTTCATGTCAAGCCATATTCAGGTCACCCAGGATATTAGAAGACATTGAAAATGGTTAAAAATTTATACCATTGGCAAAACTTGAAGAAAGAGTTGGCTAAGTTTCTTGTGAGGTGTTTGGATTATCAATAACTGAATGTATAGTGTAAGCATCCAAGTGGTTTATTATAGTCGATTCTGGCTCCAAAGTGGAAATAGAAGGTCATTTCGATTGACTTCATTATAGATTTTCCAAGGACATCAAAGCAACATGATTATGTTATGGTTAGGGTTGATAGGTAAACCATGGTAGTTCATTTCATCACTATTTGGCCTAAAAATTGAGCTAGTGAGGTAGCTCGGTATTCATTAGGGGGATAGTGATTTTACATGGGATTCCTAGGAAGATTGTGTCACATAGAAATGCCAAGTCCACTTCTAGGTTTGGAAGGAGTTATTTGCATATTTGGGGAAAATTTTGGATTTCATTACATCTTATCATCCGAAGACAAATGGAAAGATAAAGAGGGTTAACAGGATTCTTGAGGACATGTTGAGGATGTATGTCATCCACTAGTGGTAGAATTAGAAAGATTATATATCTTCCATTGGTTGAGTTTGTGTATAACAATGAGTATCAAAAATATTTCAAGATGTGTCCATTTGAGGCACTTTATGGGTAATTTCTAATACTCCCATTAGTTGGAGTGATCCAACAAACAATGTATTGATTTGACTAGATATGGTGATAGAGATGGAAGAGAAAATGCAGGTTATTAAGAAGAATATAAAGGCACCGCGAGATAGGAAAAGAGTTATGCATATTAGCATAGGAAATTTAAGGAGTTTTAGGTTGGGGAAGATGTATACTTGCGCATCAAGCCTAGGAATAGATCCTTGAGGATTGGATCCTGTGACAAGCTAGCACTTCGGTACTATAGGCCTTTTGAGATCCTTGAGAGGATTAAACTCGTGGCCTACCAAATTTTAGTATCTCTGATAGTGAAATTCCATGATTTGTTCCATGTGTTAGTCCTTAAGAAGTATGTGAAATATGTTGATCATGTGACTGACTAATTTGTATTGTAGGTAGAACCAAAGGAGAATTCTAGCTAGAGCCTCACTGCATTTTGTAGCGAAAGATTTTCATGCTTCATAATGGAGTAATCGAGCATGTTAAAGTCCAATGGAGGTACTTTGGGCCCAACGAAGCTGCATGGAAGATGGATGATGATATGCATGCTATGTACCACATAAGTTTGTGTATACTACTCAGTTGGAAACCAAATAATGGGAAAAATAATCTCAGACCCATCCATCAGGTCCCACAGGTTTAAATACATGTGATATATCATGGTATTTTATCCAAAGTGTGAACGAAATTAGGGGCCCCAAAAGGTTCATGTATCCTTACTACAGTTGGTGAAAACACCCATCATTTCTGACAGTTAGCCAAAACCTCCCTTTGACAAGTAAAAAACTTCTGTGTACACATGTCAGCACACAACATCTGTGTTGCCAACATCTGACCCTTCCATCTTTCTATTCCCAAGAAGGTACAATGTTTGTTAAAATTATTCATAGCCTGATAATGCTTTGCTCAAACTACAAGTAGCTTGTTGTCTTGGTTCTCTTCAAACGTGTCGAAGGCCTTCTTCCACTTCACCTGGTTAATCGTGAAGGAGGCGAAGGCTCTCAACTGAATATCCCCCCACATATGGAACTATATTGAACGATTGGTCGGTCCCTAGAAAATAATCATGCATGTAGAGTTTGCACATCTAGTGCTAGTGCAAGATATTGTGACCCCTCAGGACGTGGAAACTATGTGAGATCTTTGATTTCATGGCTTATCTCCTGATGGATGATCTTCAAATAGAAGAAAAGGTATTATTCATACTAGAACGTAGCATAACTATGACTAGGAGGTCAGCATGCCATTACCTATTGCACCAGAGTAAACATTTCATCTTTGTTAGCCTTCAGTTGTCGCACTTGTTCTTCTAGTTCCTTAATCCTTTTCTTCTGCTTTTCTTGTCTCTTATTCAATTTCTCTATCTAGGTCATGTAATCACTCACTACTCTCATAAATTGCTCTCAAATTCCTCTCACTCCTTCCAAGTGGGATTCCAAAGGGATAGACCCTCGTTGAAGCCAAGGTGCAATAGCCTACCATTTCTAAATTTCAGTGATGAATAAGAATTCCCACGACTCCAACAGATGAAAAAAATGTTTGGTATGTACTATTGTTGAAGTGGTTTCAGCTCCAGGATTCACAAAAACTTGACCAATATTCCTCTTATTCTTCCTCATCCATCTCCATAAGCGTAACACCTGCTTCCTTAACTTGATAATATCCAATTGTAATTGCATGTTTTATTTAAATTTCAACCAATAACATTCTTATATGGGGGGTGTGTTTTTGCACACTATTCAATAAATTCTTTCTTGATAATAACCTCCCCAATTGGTCTCACAGATGATGTTGGATTTGGTGGGTTAGTGTTAGGAAACACATCAACAAGTTCTCGTTTCACCCATATTTCCTTTCTCTGCTCCTCAACTTGGGGGCAGCCCCAACATCTTATTTTGTGGGTCTTGAAACCTCCACATTTTCCCTAAATGTCTCTAGAGCCGCCATAGGCCCTTCTGGAGTCAAATTTGAACACCCTTTTCTTATGGCTACTTAGTCACTCGGTTCTCTTACTCTATTTTCTCAAAAAATTGTTCTAGCCCTTGCGTGTTGATACCAACAACGCCGTTTTATTTCGACGAGTCTGTGTAAACAAAACCAGCCACAGTTTCTTCAACTTGTCCCTTAGTCGACATTAGTTATTTTGTAACAATTTCAACAACCAGTCTTTCGATTTGTCTAGCTTGTCCACCAGTCAACACTCATTCTTGTCTGACAGTGTCGATGATGGTGCCCTTAACTATCCCTATAAATTTTAGCATTCAGGGAGAGATATTTTCTTTCAGCAAGCATCCAGGGGGTGAAAATTTTCCTTAACCCTCTTGGTAGGGAGGTAGAAAGCCAAGAATGAAGGATATCCTTTCCGATTTCCATTATTTTTTCACCTGTTGTTTCAATTCCTTATCCTTCCACTTATTGTTCTGCAATTGTCTTCTCCTTTTCTTCCTATGCAACCTTTTTTTCCATTTCATATGCTTGCTCAGTAGTCAAACCTAATTCTTGTGTAACAACGTAGACTGCAACTCCTACTTCTTCCACTGATACACCCTTCTACCTCCATTTCTCCATCTTCTAGGCTAGTAGTCGATGCTAGTTCCTACGTAACAACATCGTCTCTAGCGCCTTCCTCTGTTGGTGATTTTCCTGCAGCCTCCTCTCTCAACAATGCTCCCAATTTTTTGTTAGCTGATGTCAGTTCTTATGCAACAATGTCATCTATGACTTCTTCCTCTACCACTATTCCCCCTTCCTCTCTTGCCGCTATCATGGCTACAAGTTACTCTTCTGCTAATTCAGGGAATTATGGCCAGGCCACGGAAGTCTGTGACAGGGTATGCACTATCAGTAGCCTAACATGTCTATGGCTTGTGAGGAACACCAACGATTGACATGGCCGACAAGTAGACTATGCCATTAACTGAATATTATTCCATAAGAAATATGGCATATCCATAGAATGCAGATGGTGGAACCCAAGGCATGCAAGAAGTTTAAAGTGGTATTTGAGCAAGGCAGTGAGCTGACCTTCACAAGTGGTGTATCTCACCACAAATTATGTGACCTTCACCCATGGATGTGGCAAGGATTTCTAATCGCATCCGTTCCCTTTTGAACCATGGTTTCTCCTACCTACAAGAATAATTCTGGATATTTTGGTAAGGGTGATTTCTGGGCGAACATTTTTTTCCAACCTTGCAACAACCCACTAATATTCGATATAACTTGCTTTGTGATAGGAATGTCCAGCCAACGAACTCTAGAATAATTCCCATCCAAGTTCAATTAAAGTTCGAATATAATGACTTCATTGAATCCCAGCAACCTCTCCAAGTATGTATGCCACACTTCATTGAATCCCTCCCCTCCACTTCTAACCCTTTCTTTGTCTTATCTTCCCTTGATCCTCCCCCCGAAGATCCCTCTCTGCCCCCCTCTCTTCCCACCGACCCTTCTGACCCTTCCCCCCTCCAAATCACCCATTCACAAGCATCCCTCGATCCCCCCTTCCCTAGGCTTACAGGAAGCTCATCCAAAGATCATGGCTCCTTCGGCGACTCCTTCAAGAAATCAGGTCCTGGTAGAAAATCTGCCAAGTAGCATAGAGATGAGAATGGTCAGAAAGGCATAGCCATGGGCTCTCAAACCCCTATAGAAGCCTTCATCTTGGGGCAGCAAGAGAAGGAGGCAACTCATGAGAGGCTAGCACCTCTCTGGAAGCTAGATACCCAATGACGAAAATATTATCATGGAACAACAGGGGTTTAGGGCACCCCTCCAAATTTTTAGCCCTCGGAGATCTTATATACAACGAAAAGCAGGAAATTATTTTGATTCAGGAGACAAAACTTGAATAGCAAGACTTAAGAGGAATAATAGATCAGCAAAAGCATTATATAGGTTGTACCAGTGACTCAAGAGGAGCTTCCGGAAGTATAGCTACCCTTTCGACTCACAGCAAATGGAACTGCATCTCAGAAAATCTACACCAGCATTGGATTAGAATGGCATTGGAAAATAAAATAGGCAATCAAATAGTAGTTATCTACAATGTATACGCTCCCAATCAATACAGAGAAAAGGAAAGCTATTAGGACGACTTGAAGGCAAGCATTGATGGGGAAACAACTATAAATATTATAGTGGCTGGCGATTTCAATCTGATACTTCATGCCAATGAAAAAAGGGGAGGATGCTTTTTTCCTGACCCCTTCAGAGGCCGTTTGGAAGCCATCATTCAGGAACATGAATTTGTGGATGTTGTACCAAAAAATTGCAGGTATACCTGGAGTAACCGTAGGATTGGATCTAGCAACATAATGGAACGGTTGGACAGGTTCCTAATAAATGTTTCATTCCTCTCCTCCTTTTCTGTGGGGTACGCTAACATTCTTCCCAGCTCTGCCTCAGATCACTACCCCATAATGCTCACTTTGGAAACTCACTACTCTCTAGGGCCAATCTCGTTTAAATACAGTTCGCTTTGGAGTTGTGATTCGGCTGTCAGAGACATTATCCAGAGATCCTGGAACCAGCACGTCGAAGGCTCACCAGGTTTCATCTCGGAAACCAAACTAAAGAGAACTAGACAGGCCATCAAAGAGTGGGAACGAGCCAATTACAAAGAACCAGAAGAGATCAAAAAAAGTTAAAAATGATCTTGAATGCATCCAAAGAACGATAGAGGATCATGGTCTCTCTCAACGGAATAAGGAGCAATAAGGTACCCTTTATGAAAAGCTGAGCCACATAAATAGAGAAGAAGAGATAAAATGGAGACTAAAGTCAAGGCAGCTATGGCTACAAGATGGCGACAAAAATACAACATTTTTCCACAAGCAGACCACGGCTAGAAAAATCAGGAACAATGTCAGCTCAATTCTGGACAACAAAGGCAATCAGCAGAACACTCAAGAGGCCATCAGAAGGGCTGCCACGGATTACTATAGAGAGATTTTAAAGGAAACCAAAGGAGAAGATAATTACACTGACATCCTTCAATACATGCCCAAGGGAGTTACCAAAGAAATGAATGACGACCTGGTAAAAGAAATCGAAGAGGAGGAAATCAAAAGAATGATCTGGGCTATGAATCTTGACAAGGCTCCAGGGCCTGATGGATTCCCCATTTGTTTCTATAAGGCATTTTGGGGTGTTATAAAAAAAGACTTGACTAAGATGATTAGATGGTTCCAAAGAAAGGGAAAAATAGGTGGATATACCAATGCCACATTTTTGGCTCTTATCCCTAAAGAAAACAGGCCCACTTCTTTTGCTCGGTTTAGACCCATTTCCCTTTGCAACTCCTCATATAAAATTCTGGCTAAAATCCTTACTTCTCGTCTTAAGCCTCTCCTCCCCTCCTTGATTTCGGACAATCAAGGAGGATTCATGGCCAACAAGAAAATCACTGACTCCATCCTTTTAGTCCAAGAAGCCATCCACTCTAGCCTCTCTAGGAAGGAGAAAGGATTCATCCTCAAACTTGATCTCGCCAACGCCTTTGACAGAGTTAGACACTCCTACCTTACCGTTGTTCTAAAAAACATGGTTTTTGAGTTGCCCTTCATCATCCTAATCACTGCTTGTATCTCCGGGCCTTGGATCTCCCCTTTGGTTAATGGTAGGTCGGGTGAAGCCTTTCAATTCTCCAGGGGTCTCAGACAAGGCTGTCCCCTCTCCCCGTATCTATTCATTCTTATGGTTGAATCCTTTACCAAAGCTTTGGATTACAACAGAAGAATGGGCTTCATAACTAGAATTAAATTTGGAAATGGAGCCAAGAACATCAATCATTCTCAGTTCATCGATGACACCTTGCTTATTGGAGGAGCCTCCACCACCATAGCAAGGATGTTCAAGACACTTCTGGACAAATTCATGGGATACTCAGGAGATCTGGTTAACTAGTTGAAAAGCTGTATTTATGGATGGAATGCTTCAAACTAGGTCATTCATAAAATCGCTAATATCTTTGGTGTCACTTGCAACCTTAAGTGGACGCATTTTTCCTATTTGGGCATGCCTGTGAGCCTAAAACCTTTGAAGGTAGAATGTAGGACATCATGATCGACAAAGTGAAGCGGAAAGTGCAGTAGTGGTGTGCTGTTTGGCTTAACCCAGCAGGACGGCTCATCCTCATGAAATCTGGTATTTCTTCTCTCCCTCTTTATAGATTTTCTCTGTATCAAGCCCCTGCTTCTTTTCATAGAAAAATGGAAGTTATCCTCCAACACTTGCTTTGGCAAGGAGGGAAAACTGATAAAAAGAAATTCAATTTAGTCAACTAGAAACAAGTCATTCAAAACTAGGACATAGTAGGTCTTGGTGTCAGATCCCCCAAATTTCAAAATCTTGCCTATGGGGGGAAGATAGTCTAGAGGCTCATCACTGGCCCTTCAAAATGGTGGAAAACAGTTCTGGAAACCAAATATATGAACTGCCCAAGACAACAATTTCTTGATTCGGTCATACCCAACAGAGACTCTTCAAAAATCAGGAGCCTTTATAAAAAAGCTATTCTGTTCATTGCCCAGAATATATCCAAAGTGCCCAAGGGAGGAGGCAGTATAAATATTAGCGCTGACAAAATTCTAGGACAACACCCTATAATAAGTCATGAAGAAACCATCCCTATTCTCACCTTTCTCAGTAGCAAGGGTATCCACTTTCTGGAACAGATTTCTAGCTGGGACCCTCTATACCACCTTTGGCTCGGATGGTCCTTCCCTGATGTTTCCACCATTCTCATCCCTAGCCTTGTCTCTTTGCAGTCTTTCCTCCACAGCAAAGCCCCCATCAAGAAGAATGAGAGGGATGGCCTTCGTTGGGACCCAACTGTCTCTTATTTCTCTGTCCGAGTAGCTCACCAAAAAAATTTCCTCAGCACCTTCCCTATGCCAATATGGAAATTCTGGAGAATGGTTTGGAAGTCTGAAGCTCTGCCCAAAATTAAATTTTCATCTGGACCTTATTAAAAGGAAAAATACTAACAGCAGAGAATTTACAAAAAAGAGGTATCAACGGTCCTTCTTACTGTCCCAACTGCTATGTTGCGGTAGAAACCATGCAACACCTCTTTGTAGACTATTCTTTTATTATTGATTGCTGGAAAGAATTGTATCCAACTGATACCCCTTGGATCTCCCAACTCTCCATAGGAAAAGTGATACAATACTGGAAAAACAAATGTCCTTGGAAAAATAAGAAGAACAATTTAGCGCAGAGGGTCTGGAACATTCTTCCATACACCATGTTATGGAGTATTTGGATGGCAAGAAATAGGAAAATATTTAAGGATAAAATGTCAACCTCAAGATCAGCCTGCACTAAGGCTAAAACTCTATCTCTTGAAACTATCTCTGTCAAAGCTCATAGCAATATTGATGCAACAGAGTATAGTGTGGAAGAAAGGAACTTCATCAGCTACATCTTCGACAAAAATCATAGCATCTAGAATGGAAAAGCAATGAGAGCTCAGAGCAGGCAGGGAACCCATAGTTGGAAGATAAGGCTCAAAGAGGAGGAGTTCGCAAGCTGGTTGCAAAAATGTAACTACTTCTACCTTTTTTTCGATGGAGCTTCCAAGTCAATGCCAGGTATGGTAGGAGTAGGAGGTGTGATCTACAACGCCAATGGGGAATGTGTTCTCTTCTATGAATGGGGCCTAGGGAACATCTCCAATAACAGGGCAGAGGCACTGGCCCTTATTCAAGGTCTTAAACAACTCAGCAGAATTGGTATAAGAACAACGAAAGTCTTTGGTGATTCTTCCATAGTTATCAGTTTAATGTCACAAAAAGAAATCCCAAAACGCTCTCCTCCAGCAAGTCATACAGTGCTACCAATTCCTGCAAATGACAATGGGAACATTGCAGTTCCACCACATCCTTCAATCATTGAATAAGGAAGCAGACAAGCATGCAAATAAGGCTTGTAACAGGATAATCGGCAATCTGTTATCCAATACAGAGGAATCGTTTCAGTCCTTGCCATGAATCATCTCAGTCTTTCCAGCATTTATCCGGACAGCTCCACCAAGAGGAACCAGCATCAGATTCTATAGGCTCGCAGCAGGAACAGTCTTAGCGATCAAATAAGGCAGAGAAATGATCCCCTTATTAAACTTCTATCTCTAATTCACCTCACTTACTCTTATCAGAACCATATCCTTCTGCTCCTTATCAGCACAGGCTTGAGGCTCCAATGCGACCTGGATGTTTCCATATCTCGGCAAACAATGGCATCAAAATTTTTCTGGGCAAACAATGGCATCAAATGTATCAATTGTAACTTAATTCGAAGCTCCCTAACACTGTTGTTAATGTATCTTAGATGACTTGCAAATGTCAGTTCCTAGGCTTTCAATTTGTCAGAATTTATTCTAGCAAAGACTCTCTCAAAACCGGAACAAGCAGGTCTAAGGAGATGATTGCTCTCTGTATTCTCTTAGTTCCTGAGCCTTTGCTCCGCATGTATCACATGAACTTATGTTCCCGCATTTTTTTCATTCCCTAATATAGCAACCAATTCTATAAAAAAAAAAAAGAAACATATTTGAAAACAAATCCAATTTATATAGCTTCCAAAATACTTTTTCTACTTCAATTAGTACAGGGAACCTAGCTTGCCTTTACATTTATGTAACAAATATAATAAATCAAAGTATACTATTAAGGTAAGGATATTGTTACTGGTTCCATAACTCATAGATGAAAACAAAGTCTTTATACAACTTCCAAAATACTTCGGGTACCTCAATAATACAAACAATTTAGCTTGCCTTCATATTTATGAAACAAATATACAACTCAAAAGTATACTATTAAGACATGGATATCGCCACTGATTCAATAACTCATAGAACAAAACAAAGTAGTTCATAATGGCATATTATCTTGTCTATTTACTTGTAAACCATCTTTAGTTAAGAAAAAAGAAAAACAGTGTGAAATGAAATGTTACTACTAGGTACACTTTGCTTTTCTATGTTGAAATCCCTAATCTAAAAAAAACACCATCATTGATGAATTTTTTCCTTTGCCTCCTCCACAGTGTTCTGAATGGTTTCTTCTCAAAAGTATACTATTAAGGCATAGATATTGTTAGTGATTCCATAACTCATAAAACAAAAGAAAGTAGTTCATAAAGGCATATTATCTAGTCTATTTCCTTGTAAACCATCTTTAATTAAGAGGAAATAAAAATAGTGCGAAAGGAAATGTTACTACTAGGTACACTTTGCTTTTTATATGTTGAAATCCCTGATCTAAAAAATAACACCATCGAGGATGATTTTTTTGCTTTGCCTCCTCCACAATGTTTTGAATAATTTCTTGAGGGACTCTCTACACATCATACATGCAATCTGATATGCATTGTAAGTTAAGTCTAAAAAATATTTTCATTGATCCACTAGTTACTATTTTACATCATTTCACATAAGATGTAGAGCTAAATCAATATCTATATTTTTTTTTTCTAAGTAAGGCTATGCTATTTATATTACAAAAATATCAAAATTTACATCAGTTTTTACAGCAGGGCCATGGCCCTGCATCGCCAAAGAGTTTGGCATTTTCCTCAGATTTGGACCTTTCCAGAGTAGCACAGGTACAAAAATTGGATCATCTTACAACCCTTACTGACATTGCGACCTTTGACGGTGCATAGTTCCGACACAGACAACATATATACCGACATAGAGGACATATAAACCGACAGAATGACAAACATACACAGAGAACAGAAAAGACGAACAGAGAGATGCGTTCCTTTCTCGGCAGCGAAGATCAGATTATTGGTGGGGCTATTCATCATCAGTGGTGTATGGCTCATCCTCCACTTTGCATTTGAGCTTCTGGGATTCGTCCGAGTCTGAGAGCAGAGTCCCCTGAGCCAGTTCAGTGGGGCCTACACCAGCTGCTTGAGTGGCTGGGGGGATGTCTTCTCTGGTTGGGCGCCACATATCTAC
>Ga0068628_1000599_pt1 | contig 13284 bp, 13 predicted proteins | sample InSIn2gowninarea_FD_77431 | JGI IMG/M metagenome (GOLD analysis project Ga0068628, IMG submission 77431) | Clean room microbial communities from NASA Spacecraft Assembly Facility at Jet Propulsion Laboratory, Pasadena, California, USA -... ... | reverse complement strand
TTCCCCCGTATTTCGTTTACCTGATCTTCACGTTCGGCAAATCCTTTCAGATCGAAAAGACGCTCTGGTTCTACTCCTACCCGTGGATCACGTTCCTCAACTCCGCAGTCAACCCTTTCATCTACTTCTTCATCTCGAACGAGGCCCGCAGTCGAACGATCGAATGGTTGCAAAAGCGGTTCTCTTTCTGAAATGGCATTAGGAGGGTCATCGTATCCTGCGATGACCTGTCTCTTCCCAAAAGGGGGATATTTACTCCCATGTCTACTGCGTCAATGCTTGTCACACCTCGTTTTTGAGTGATGGTTTTCGGGGAGGTTTCTACTTTTGTGTTATCCTTTCCAGTGGGAGTAAGAGAGCATTTTTTTCGGGTCGTGGACTTGGACTGACTTTGTGAGATGTAAGAAGAGATTCCCATCGAATGTCAATGTTTGGAGAGGTAGATGGAAGGTAGACCCGGTCCTGGAACCCGGTCTCAGCAGACCCTTGTGTCACGATGTAACATTGACACAACTCCAGTGTACTCAAATTCTTTCTACACCCAGAGATTCCCAGACACTTTGATCATTCTACAGCGTCTGGAACTTTCTGGAGTCCTTGTGAACGAAAGCTGAACCAAAAGCCAAAAGCGAAATCCAATGTCCAAGTCATTTGCAACTGCTGCAGCCTGATATGCTTCCCAAAATCTTGTCAACTGCATGTGACGTGATCACATTTGTCTAGTTTTGCCTCGTGAACTGTTTTTGCTTTTCGTGAGCTGAAGCGAAAGGCACTATTTTTTTCTCGTTTCCAGCACATTCCTGGTCCCAGAACATTCCGTTAGAAGTCATGGACCTTTTGACGAAACCTGAGCATTGCAACCCAAATTGCAGATTATTTCACCCCCTCCCAAGTGCATAACGCAAACGACAATTGGAAAGGTGAAATGTTTTGCTTTACTAACTTCTGATATGAGTGCTCTCTCCCTGACGTTCAGTCAGGTGTCTTTCAATTAATAGATAGAGGATGGGAATAAGGGCCACCAGAGGATGCAGTCATCCACAACTACTGTAATAACATGTCGCAAAAATCCCTCCTCTCTCCTTTTTGATGACATAACAGCGAATGAGGTTGTTAGTCCTCTTGTCGTTCATCTTTGGCCTGATTTCTCATCGTTTAGAAAGTGATCCTGATGACGAGCACTTTCATCAGCAAATTCCTGATTCAGGAATCGATTTTGGTGCCAGTCGTTCACTGTTTCTCCCGGTCAGTGGCAGTTCCGTCGGGAATCCCCTTTTGTTCTCGCCTCACGATCGCTTACAGTTCCCCAGTCAGTTCTATCCTGCTCTGCCTTTTTTATGGATCCAGGCACGATGCTCCTTTTGTCTCCTTTTCCTTTTCTTTCTCATCCATTGTCAGAGGGTGGTGCACATGCCACACATGTCTCAGTCGCTGTGCTCCATCTTCTTGTTCGATCTAGTACAGGTCGCTGCCGGCCGTGCCATTGCTTCACATGTTCCTCTCCGCATTTCTTCCCTGATTCAGAGGATAGGATAGAAAAAGAAGAATCAGCAGGCGGCTTGATCATTGTGATTTACTCCTCTTCCGTCTTTTGGGAATCGAAAAGAACCAAAAAGGCGAAATCCCGCTGAATGCCGACAACGAAATGAGCATGTCATAGCATTCAGCTCCTATGTCGCCTGACGAGGCATGGACTCAGCAGCCGGGTGGCAACGAGAAAATAAATGAGGAGGGATCAGGGGATGAGTGGAACAAAGTGGTTACAAAGTGACGGTTGTGACAGCATTACAGACAGATCCTCAGATAATTAGATGAGACGGCAGGATGCACACACTCCCCACTGTACATAATGAGATGCAAATCATCAGCTGGTGTCATAGCGGTTGCTATTACTCACCATCGGAGCAGGGGAGTGATTGATCTCGAAAGATAAGAATGTACTCACAGCAGTGATCGCGGACCCAGCGATTGGCATCATCGACTGGATACGAGACGTTGACCTAGTATAAGTGTGGACGAGTTCACAAAAGGTAACCACGTGTACAGAAACAGGGTTATCGGAACGTTGGAAAGTGTGACATAAATGCTTTCTTAAATTTCTTTTGATTTCCCCTCGAAATCCTGATGAGGTGATTTCGTTTCTACTCGGGAGCCGCGAATGAAAGCAATACTTGTGTAAACAAAAGTACTTGACGTGTTTTCGTCATACATGTACCGACACGTGTACGGTCCTGAAAAGACCTTTCTCATTCCATTTCTAATGAGTAACATATCCTGTGATATCACATTAACATATATGTATGTCAGTCAGACGATATCAATGATATGCAATAGCCTGACGCGACGATTTCCTCTTACTTTTCGTACCCCAGACGAATAAATTATGACAACCTTCACGGTGGGTAGGTAACGCAAGCGACCTCCTGTCTACCCGAATATCTGGCACGAGCATAGGAATTGGACATCAAATAAGGTCTGGTGCACACGAGCGACTGATTAGGGTGCTTATAATAAGGTTGACCAGCAGGAATGGCAGACAGATCACCTTTCAGATGCAGACTACAGTCTAGAGGAATGGACACAGGGCAGACGTCTCCCTCTGATTCCATGTATGCGTGGTCACCGTCACGAGGCAGTATCCAAGGTAAACAGAGGATAGAATTCAAGGGATCCAGTTTCCTGCAAAAAAACGCACCTCCGGGCCGATTTTGTTTCAAAACATTTATGGTGCTCGCTAACATGCTAATTACTGTACAACTTGACCGTGCTTATCATTCTGAGTCGTTTGATATGCTACATGACTATTTTCTAGATTTCGTTATATTTGACCTTTGACCTTATGGAGTCATAACCTATATATTTGAAAAGGCCTTGACTCATAGATCAAGAATTTTTATAGTATGACCCTATTCTGAGACTTCGTATCAAAGGTCAACACTAAAGGTCATGAGGTCACCTGGTCACTTGACCGATCGCGATTAAATTGCATTCTGCACGCCTTCGACATACATCAATTAAGTTCCAAAAAACCATATTCCTCTATCTCTCACGGTTTTTGAGTCTATAGCGTGACAGACAGACGACAAACCAAACTCAATAGGCTCTCGCCTTGTAGCGAGCACCTAAAAATCCTGTGACTGTCTGAGTCTTTTGACCTTGCAGAAGGGACAAGAATAGGTTGTAGACAGAGAGAGAGAGAAAAAAAAAACTGAGAATGCATCAAATCGATCCTCCGTTCTCAGCGCAGACAAGTCTGTGACCGTTTCAGTTTCTGAACCCATTAGGAAGGGCGAGAAAGAATGGACAGAGGGCGAGAATTGATAACAACGTGGTAGTGAATTAATGTAGGAATTAATACGGCAAGCGTAAAATCTATTCCAGCTGTCGTCGTGCCTCTGAGACTGGGTCCTTGTTGATAACGGAGAGACGTAATGACAGGATGATCTGTGAGAGGAGCAAAATGATTAGAATCTTACGTGCCATTATCACATAAGGTGGAACGTGTCTTTCGACAGGCATTAAGAATCAACAACGGCGACCAAGTCATAACCCAACGCAGAATGCAGTGCAAATAATACAAGAACAAAAACGCGCCTCCGGGCCGATTTTGGGTCAAAACAGTGATGGCGCTCGCATGTGCGATAACTTTCTGAGCAGTTTGATACACAACATGACCATTTTAACGATTTCGTCATTTTTGACCTTTGACCTTATGGGGTCATGACCTATATAATTAGAAACGTCATGACTCACAGATCAATAATATATATGACATGACCCTATTCAGACTCTTTCTAGCAAAGGTCAACATTAAAGGTCGTCAGGTCAAGCGGTCACTTGACCGATCATGCCCATCTTCAAAAACCCCTCCGTCTTTTAATAACCTAATATAATATCAAGTTTCATGACGATCGGTCAATCCGATCTCAATTTATAGTGGGGACGGCGGACGGGGAGGGCAAACTCAAAATAGGCGCTCAAAATTCTGCTTTTAGGCGCTCGCTGAGAAGTGCAAACCTTCTGTCCGCCAGCCGGAAAACTGGTCACTGAGAAATGAGATTTGAACCAGATAATCTCGCCCACGGACAACTGCGTATGGATGATTGAATAGCGAATCGGAAACGACAATCTGCCATCTTCCAAGTCACAGGAGAGGGGCGGAAATCACACCACTAAAGTGAAGCGGTGACATGAAAAGAGCGTCTTTTATTAACTTCGGATGACGGTGACTTCAACGGATGCATTCCCCGAAATACGAAGAAAACAAGCTCAATCTGTACACTTTCATTTCATGTATATTACATCCGGTACATGGTTCCGTGGGGAAACCACAATCCATCAGAAGTGCTTGTAGTCGTACCTGTTACTTTCCTGCCTCGTGATTGCCCTTTGATCCGCATCATTCTGGAAAAAAACAACAACAAACATGGCGTAACAAAAATGGATGGTACTCCTTTCATCAGCTTGATCTACGGCATGGGGTAGTCCCTATGAGCGCATCAAATGATCTGCGAATGAGCAACTGCTACCATCGGCATCATGATCCGTTCATGCATGCCACCCTGAAGACACGTGGCGACAGTCGAGAATCTAGAACAAAAGAGAGAAGAAAAACCGTTGGATATTGTTCATGCATATAATGCGCCGATGCCCCTTCCATGGAAATTACTGCACGGCTGTTGTTTCTTGCCATGCTATATTTGCCCCCATTTTGTCCCAGTGACAAAGAATCCTTCCACGAGCGGCGCCTCTCACCCCGCTCCTGGTTCCAGACATCCTGTCTCGTTTCCAGGGAATTGGGAACCAAGACAAAACAAATATTTGTCTGGCTCTTGATCAAACATGTGATCTAATTAATTTTGGAGGGAAACTCAATGTTCCTATTTAACAGTTGGTTTACAGTCACTTCTAGACATAGTAACCTACCATTATAGTAAACAGCATTGAAAGTCTATGAGCGCGATATAGTGACGACACGACTAGACAGCTATGAGACAGCGCCCCCATCGGCAAAGAACGTGATTCATTGTCTGGATACGAGGTGTTGATCTAGTACAGGTGTAGACGAGTTCATAACGGGTAAGGCACGTGTACAGGAACGGGGTCATTGGAACGTCGGCAAATGTGGCTGTTATATATGTCTCATAAATCATGAGACAGCATTGGCAGTGGCATACCCGTCTGGTAAACAAATCAAAATTTAATAACAACTACATGTTTAATAAATAACGTCACTGACTTGCTGCACTTCAAATAGTTAATCGGGATGAGGATTTGCCGCTTTGAAGGCTGCCTCCGCATAAAGTCAGGCATCAAATCTCGGTAAACATGGTACTTGATGTTTCCTTGTCGACCTGAAGCGACATGTGCACGACTTAGCGATTAGCTCCTCATATCCCCTGATATTGCCGACGAGTCGCATCTTTGTAACATCAGTCAGGCAACATCTTCTTTGCCACAGCTTCCACTTTTCCCACTCGAGTGGCAATTAGCGAGGACCCTTATCCATGAGCGAATGGTCGACTTGAATTTGTAAACAGCCCTTAACCCAGAATAGAATCAGAAAATAGAAGCTTCATTCTCGTTCCTACTTCCAAATGCTTCCTGCTTTGCAGACTAATCAAATGCAGTGGAAACGTTTCCTTTCGGGGGGTGTCGGATTTGGATTCCCTTCTCGTGACTGCAGTCCGCATTGATGGCTATCCGCGGCAATCATTATGGCAGATTGAAAAGAGTTCCCTAGTTCCTGGAAATCTATTCATGAAAAGCAACATTTCATTGCGAGGGCAATCCATTCCTCGTCAAGTCCATACTCTTATCTCTTTTTCAATCATGTTCCCTGAAAAGAGTGATTCATAGATGTACACAGGCAATGCATACCTCACAATGAGAACAAATGTTGCTCCAACTTAGGAGATCCTCTTTCAGAACGTGATGAGGAAATTTTGTTTTCACCGCACGCCTTTCATTTCGTAATCCACTGGGAATCCGTTTGGGGGATGAAGCAATGGTCTTCAAGCAAAGTACTCGCTCCAGACATGTACCGACACGTGTACGGTCCCGAAAAGATCTACCCCATTCCTTTCCTGACACGTAACATACATGACTGCGTTACATTACTCTTAAATATCAGATACTGTACTACTTGTATGTAAGTCAGTCAGGCGATATTCGATATCTTGTCGCGACATATTTTTTTCCTGTCCGAACTCGAGACGGTCAAATGAGGACGTCCTTCACGGTGGGTAGATAACGGATCTAGCCTCCTGTCTACCTGAATATGTGGCATAAGCAACCTCGCCTTGATCAGAGATCAATGAGGTCTGGTGCACACGGAGCGACTGATTAGGAGTCTGATAATCAGGTTAACCGGCGAGAATGTCAGACAGATCACATTTCAGACATGCAGACTAGATGGGAACGAAGGAAGACGGATATCCGTCTCGTTCCGGCAGACACACATGCAAGATGACCTGCATCCCAGACGTAATATCAGACGGTCAGAGAAAAATGAGACAGAGGATGCATCATGAACTCAATCCCTGTTTACCAATATCAGATGCAGACTACAGACGACACCTGAAAGGAGAGGGGCAGCGCAGACCTGGATCTGATTCCATCGGTGCCTGGTCACAGTCACGAGGGGATGTCAGAATAACAACGAGAAAAAAACGAACAGAAAATGACATTGAAAAGATTCACGGCCTTCCACAGAACAAAAAATCCCGTGACTGTCTGAGTCTTTGATCTCAGTGGGCGGGATAAACAGATCGGATGAAGACAAAGAAAGACAACAACATGTGCGGGGGATCAATCCGCCGTTCTCACCGAAAACAAGTCTGTGACTGTCTAAGTTTTGGAACTTATTGGGGTGATGGGCACAGATTGAGGGAAGGCCAAGAAAGAAGGAAAAAGCGGTAGTACATTCCCAGGTCAGTCGTAACATCGCCTTCCGGTGCCCCTCTGTCTCTGAGGCTGGGTGACACGAACCAAAAACCGAGACGGTGAACAATTAACAAAGAAACGCAGAATGCAGTGCAAACCTCCTGTTCGCAGGCAGTCAACACGGTCACTGCGTAGCAATACTTGAACCAATTTACCTCGCACACAGAAAATTGCGTATCGCTGATTGCTCATCGAATGGAGGAAGACAATCTGCCATCTTCCAGGTCACAGGAAGAGGGGCGGAAATCACTCAGCTAAAGTGAATCGGCGACATGAAAGGAGCGTCTTTTATTAATTTCGGAATGACGGTGACTTCAACTGATGCATTCCCCGAAATACGAAGAAAACAGGCTCAATCTGTACACTTACATTTCATGTATATTACATCCGGTACATGGTTCCGTGGGGAATACCACCTTCCATCAGAAGTCCTTGCAGACGTACATCCTGTTACTTTCCTGCCTCGTGTTTGCCCTTTGATCCGCATCATGGTGGAGAGAACAAAAAAAAAATGTAACTGAAAATGTCAGAGCAAAAGTTGAACCATTCTCAGATGCAAGTAATGATTTGATCTATGGTATGAAGGAAGGGCACCGGGTAGTTCCTATAAGCGCTTTAAATGATCTGAGAAGCAGCAACCGCTATCATGATCGTCATTGCCGTCTTCCAGTTGGGAGTACTTTGCACCACCGGCGTCTTCTATGTCAGCCACAAGATGTCCGGACTGCAGTATGAGGAATCCCAGTGCGTCTACTACATCACCTCCAGCATGGTCACGTTCTCTTTCGCAATGGTCATCGGATTTACTCCCTTTTTTGCCATGATCTTTTACTATGTCAAACTCGTCCAAATGAGTCGCTATGATCCCCGGGATAGTGGCAGACGGGAGGAAGAAGTAGAAGCAGATGCTTCCAGCGGCGGGGGATGCTGCTGCTTCGGATGTGCATGCGGCTTTGTCGTCCTCTCCTGTCAGAGGGACAACAGGAGCAGAGGATCAGAAGTGGCAATCGAATTGAAGGAACCAGCGACTGCAGTCGCCTCCGGCAGCAGTCGCTTGTCCAGCAGTGCCTCTGCCTCAGCCGCGAGTCGCACTCTCATCACGAAGTCAGAGAGTCAGACAAGTACTGATGCCGGCGGAAAGCAGGAGCACAGTCGGAGCAGTCTGATGCGGATGCGGATGAGAAAGCAGAGTCGGAAGGCGCGTCAATTGATCAGACTGATCGTGTACGCCTATTGCTGCTGTGTCCTTCCCCCGTATTTCGTTTACCTGATCTTCACGTTCGGCAAATCCTTTCAGATCGAAAAGACGCTCTGGTTCTACTCCTACATACTCCTCCTGCGTGTTTGCAGCTGTCGCACAATTTTTACTTCGGTTCCGTCTTGACCGGGGAACCCGTCAGGCTGCAGTGAGAGATCGATTTTCCTTTCTCTGCTCCCTGAGAAATCCCTCCGGTCCATGTGTTGATAGATGTGTTGTGATAGATTCCTCTTGACAATTTCCCACTTTGCTGCAATCATGAGCAAGAAGACTCGTGAAAAATAAAAGCAAGGAAGGAGATGCACAAGAGTATGCTCTCAAAAATATTCACCGAAATCCTTTGTTATGATGTCTCTAAGTATTCCGAAATGATGTAACATTTGTGAATTGTGTGGAGGGTAAAGGAAGAAAATGCATCAAAGTGGAACTCAAATGCAGGCGATACACATGTGCGGGCAAACGAGTTTGATGCTTGTGCAATCCTTTTTTTTTTCGAGTGTCATTTGATACAATACCGAGAAAATACCTGATGGCAATAGCAATCAGCGGAATTGCGTAAGAGAGATCTTTTCCTTCATACTTATACCATGAGATACTATATTATTAACCGTTTCGAACATTCTTTCTTTAGTCAAACAAAGTATGTCGTCAAGAAAGTCATCTCCAGAGGTTTGTAGAAAATTGTCGTGTAACAGGCGTGATGCCATGAGAGAAATGGCATGGGAAATGGGCCGTTGCCCTTACTCGTGTCTGTATGCAGCAACATCTGCGCCCGTCCCTCATCCCTGCCGGTGTCACTTCCCCCAATCTCTCCAAGTTAACGTTCCAGGTTCAAAAATATGTTTCGCTGTCTCAAGCATGCGACGTGTGCCTGCTAAGGACGTTGAACAACAAAGAAGAACAAGTTGTCAGAGACACGAGTAATTCGAGACTACGAATGCTGCAGCAGCTTGTCAACAATCTTGTCGACTGCAGTCTGCAGGTGACACGATGTTGGGATACAACTCGTGAGAGAGAGAGAGAGAGAAGAAGAAGGCGGTGATACTCATGAAACTCGTAACACCTGATCACATTTGTCTCTTTTTTTGCTCCCTCTTGTATTGTTTTTTATTTTTCGTGAAAACAAAAATCCGAATTCTTTAGTTTCCAGCAGATCCCAGAACATCGGCATCAGAAGTCGTCAACCTTTTGAGGGGTGTCCGGCCGGTTTGCCGAGTACAATTCGCCGAGTGACACGTTTGCCGAGTGTGTTTTCTGCCGAGTAGAGGTTTGCCGACAGGGGAATTTGCCGAGTCCGATTTTGCCGAGTCTCTGGAGATTGAGACCTGTTCAGCAAGATGACAGGCCAGTCTCTTTATAACGGACAGTGGGAATCTCGTTAATCCATTTTCTGGGCGAGGAGCCTACAAGATGGCCAACTATTCCGAAGTCAAATCGGAAAAGGGGAAACGGCAAGTCGTCCACGACAACTTCATCTATCATAGTGATGGACAAGGATCCCTGTCATCCTACTGGCGCTGTGAGAAGCGAGGACTCTGCAAGGGACGGGGTGTGATCGACATGGCTACAAACATCTTTACTCAAACAAAGCCTCACTCGCACGCCGTGGAAGCCGAGAAAATCGAAAGGAAAAGGACGGTGGATCACCTTAAAGAAGCTGTCAAAGAAGACACCATTCGTCCACTCCAGTCTACGTGAGTATAGTCGAGTCGCGATATAGTGAAGAGCTATCGTGCTCCAAGTTCAAGAATATTAACCTGATTTACTTAACAGTTATTACGACGTGATGAGAGACCGCATGGCAGCGGTTGGATCCGCTGGAAACTCGGCAACATTGCCCACATTCCCGGAAGTGCGATCAACAATGAAACGTGTTCGCAAACAGCAGCAACCTGCACTCCCTGATACACTGGCTGACATCACACTGAGTGAGAGTCAGAAGAAATTGGATGGAGAAGATTTCGTGTTTTGGGAGCCTGCCAGTCAAATCATGATGCTCTGGTCACCTGCGATGAAGGAGTTGATCGAAGGTAACTCTCTCTTCAATGTTCTTTTCAATAGCTCATAAGCTAACTCTCTCTTCAACGTTCTTTTCAATAAGGTGCGAGTTGTTTGTACATGGATGGAACTTTCCGTGTGGCGCCAACACTTTTCTCACAGCTGTACACAATTCATGTGTACAAGAAAAACACAATGCTATGTGTTGCGTATTTCCTGCTGCCAAACAAAGAAAAAAACACGTACAACAGAATGCTACAAATTCTGCAAGGAAAGTGTGCACTGGGTGCCACGTCATTTCAGGTGGACTTCGAACAGTCGGCCATCGCAGCCGTCAAACAAGTTTTCCCTGCAGCTCGTGTGCATGGCTGTTTTTTCCACTTTACACAATGTGTGTGGAAGAAGGTGAGAAATTGAAAAGAACTTTGAAGAGAGAGTTAATTAATTTCCCAAACAGACGCAGCACTTTGAGCTTTCGGCCGACTACAACAAGAACTTCGAGCCAGTGAGAGACATGGTTCGACGTCTCGCATGCCTCCCTTTCCTCAAAGCGGAAGACGTTACTCTGGGATTCAATGTGGCAACATCAACGATAAACGATTTGGATGAGGGGGACATTCGACGAGAAAAGATGGGACAGCTGAAAGATTACTTTCATTCGACATGGATTGGTGACAGCGGCCGATTCCCACAGGATCTGTGGACGCGACACAACGTCACAGGTAATTGAAAAGAACTTTGAAGAGAGAGTGATATGGCTAATTATTGATCAGGTCCACGAACCAATAACCATCTGGAAGGATGGCACAGCTTCCTTAATCGCTCAGTCGGTGTTGCTCATCCAAACGTTTTCCGGTTCATTGATGCCATCAAAAAGCAACAGAAAATGTTTGAATTGAAGCTGATCCAAATTTCGACGAATGGAATCGTAACTGTGCAAAAGAGCACGTATGCACGCATGGAGAAGAAGTTGACCTCTGCATTAGATGACTACAATGCAGAGGAAATAACGGTAAAAGGTCTTCTCGACAATGCAGGCCGTTTGATCAAACTCGGCTCTCCTTCTTAATTGAAAAGAACTTTGAAGAGAGAGTTTTCGACGAATCCTAAATCGGCAAACTTATTTTCGGCAAATTAAACTCTCGGTAAAAATCTTACTCGGCAAATATCTCAATCGGCAAACTGTACTCGGCAAATCGGCCCGGAATCTTTTGAGGATTCGGAAACCTGAACACAGCAAACCCAAGTTGTATATTGTCTCCCATTAAGTGATCAACCTAAAAGCCGATCGGAAGGATGAAACTTCTTGCCTCAATGAAAATTTGACACCCAGAATAGAGATTAGTCGGACAAGATGTCTATCTTGCAAACACAGGCAGGATCCAGAAGACTATGAATGTGACAGAATACCTAATAAATTATTCAACACTCAAATTGATCGCTCGTCTATCGAAAATCGATCAAAAGTCGATTGTGCCTCTTCCCCCTTTAAAACCAGGACGAGCAAGCTCACGTCTCATAATTTCTCATCACAACAGTGATATCATTGATTGTGGTATAAAAATTCATTCTCTGCATACGTGTAGGAAAATAATTCGGTGACAGACGTGATGTCGTTCTCCCTCCCAGATGTTGAGCCATTATGCAAGTGTTCTCAGCTTTCGATCAATAAAAGAAGAACAGGAATGTATAAGGGTCAGCAGAGCATGCAGTCATACTAGTCCTGTAATAACATGTCACAAAAATCCCTCCTCTCTCCTTTTTGATGACATGACAGCGAGTGAGGTTGTTACTCCTCTTGTCGTTCATCTTTGCCCTGATTTGCTGTCTCATCGTTTAGAAAGTGATCCTGATGACGAGCACTTTCATTAGCAGATGCCTGATTCAGGAATCGGTTTTGGTGCCAGTCGTTCACTGTTTCTCCCGGTCAGTGGCATCGCCATCTCCCTTTTGTTCACGCCTCCACAATCCCTTCTCGTTCCCCAGTCAGTTCTCTCCTTGGAGAGCAGCTGCTCTGCCTTTTCTTATGGATCTCGGGCAAGATGCTCCTTTTGTCTCGTTTTCCTTTTCTTCTCATTCTTCCATTGTCAGAGGGTGGTGCACATGCCACACATGTCTCAGTCGCTGTGCTCCATCTCCTTGTTCGATCTACTACAGGTCGCTGCCGGCGGTGCCATTGCACCACATGTACTCCATACTCCTTCCCTGACTCAGAGGATGGTGTATGAGAAGGGGAGAAAAACAAGAATCAGCGGGAGGCTCGAGCATTCGTCTCCATCTCCAGGGTATTTACCAGAATCCAAAAAAAAAGAGGAAAAAAGGAAAAAACAAAAACAAAATTCTGCTGCACGTCGTGTTAGATTCAAGACTCCAGCCTGAGTAGGAACACACCACTGGCTGCTCTGAGTTAGTCACTGCCTCCTCCCCTGACCATCATTGGGTCAGCCCTCCACATGTAACACCTATTCCTACCTCCTCCTTTCTTCTCGTTTTACCCATCATACATAAGGTCTGGCAACCTCTGCCTTCAGCAGAGTGCGTTTGATCGCCGTGCCCTCGTTTTTAGCAATGATCCACCACCATGTACAGTATCCCGCCTTCTCTATTAAACTCTGTGCTTCAAAATTCACCATCGACTGATTCCCTTCTTCAAAGAGTCCGCTGCCTTACACCACCGAAAAAGTGCACCTAACAGTCGACAACGAGAAAGGCATATCACTGTATTCATCTCTTCCCGGACTCATGAGGCTTGCTCAGCATACCAGGCGTTACTAATCGTGTTCTCCTTTCGGCGTGTGGCAGTCACACCATATCATTTATATGATATCATTTATATGATAGGATCTGTCAGCATGGTAAGAGAGATGTTGAAGATGTGGAGGGGCAAGCGTGCGCGACCTGTTCTCTCTCTCTCGCTCTCGGAAGAATTACTCTCAGAATGCGGGTCTCGCCCAGGCATACAAAGGGCTGAAATAATAGATACAATCAGACTGTACTCAAAGGAATGGGAGTGAAAGGGAGAAACAGTGAACGACTGGCACCAAAACCGATTCCTGAATCAGGCATCTGCTAATGAAAGTGCT
>Ga0068628_1000598_pt1 | contig 13289 bp, 13 predicted proteins | sample InSIn2gowninarea_FD_77431 | JGI IMG/M metagenome (GOLD analysis project Ga0068628, IMG submission 77431) | Clean room microbial communities from NASA Spacecraft Assembly Facility at Jet Propulsion Laboratory, Pasadena, California, USA -... ... | reverse complement strand
ATATATAGAAAGGAGGTTTTTTCATTTGAATCATCCAAGAATTGTTCATTTATGTAATGTAAAGGAGGTTGCCCCCTCGAAGAGGCTGAATTCTAAGGCGTTGATCTATCTTTTCTATCTTTTTCTTGAGCTGGTTTCATAACAAGGAGGATTGGAACACAGTCTTTAAGCTACAATAAGTTTACACTCTGATCCTCTGCAGAAGGGAAAATCCTATAACTTAAGAGAAAGAAAATGAGAAACTAGTGGGGCTGCTAAAGCAGAACAAAAAATGTCTGAACAAGGATCTCCTAAGATCCCAGACCTAGGTAATGTTGTAAAGCCATCTCAGGTTATTATTCCTCTGCTTACTCCAGAAGCACCCCTTGAAATCCCCGAATATTACTGGCACATCTTTGATTAAATGGGATATCAACCACTCCAAAGTCAAACCTCAACATTAGAGTACCCCATAGTCGACCAAGTGGCCAATGCCCCTATGAAGGCAATTCATCTGCAGAGCATCCCAACCTTCCATGGGATGATCATAGAGGATTCTGATGCTTTCCTATTTGAGTTTGATGTCCTCTCTAGAGGGTATGACTATACCACTGACCACCAAAAGCTAAAACTATTCCCTTCCACTCTGAAAGGAACAACTATAAATTGTTTATGGGTCTAGGTGGGAGAACCATCAATTCTTGGGACGAAATGAAAACCTCCTTCCTCAAAAGATTCCAAGACTTTTGTAAAAATATGGAACTGAAAGATGAGATTTTCAAGATGACTGCAAAAGATAATGAAACACTAGAATAATATGTAGAACGATTTAATTATAATTTGTAGAGGTCTCCACACACTTCCCTGCCAAAAGAAGTCCTAAGATCTATCTTAATTAAAGGAATGAAAGAGGAATGGGTAGAAAATCTAAACTTAATGGGAAAAGGAGATATTTCTTAGGAATATTATGATTAAATTATTCATTTGTGTATCAGGTGTTTGCGGGGAAGTGCACGCACAGGAGAAGCTAGCTGAGATCCCATGAGCAGTAGAAGCAAACCACATAATGGAGTTTTAACACAGATGGATATTGGTAACCTCCTGGAATATTTTAGGATGGATGTCTTGGGCACTCTTACAGCACAGCTAGACGTCCTAAAGGCTAAACAAAAATAGGCTTTATTAGAACAAAATTTGGCCATCTTCTGCCCACGTTGTCGAAAGAAGCACAACCAACGGGAATGCCCATTAGACATGGTTCATACATGTGCCATCTGTAATAAAGATCATGACACTGAAAGATGTCCATCATTACCTAGGCTGAAAGAAATATTCAAAGAAGAAGAGGAAGAAACGGAACTGGTATATCTGACGAACCAACGTCAATAATTGCAAGCTAAACCTACAAGTATGTCACAAGACGCACCCCAATTCTTTCCTTCCTCGCAGTTTAATCAACAACAGAACCTTGGGGTAGCCTGGTAAGGCCAGTCACCCTACCCAAATTGGTAGAACTTGCCATTCCCTATGACATCCTGGCTAACACAATCTTTTCCAAGAAATTGCTGGCCGAATTCTCCTTTTACTCCTATTTGGAAAGGCAATCCCTATCAATCCCAGTGGCCTGCTTCCACCTCTCAAGATCCGAAGTGGTCCACAATCTAGAAGTGACCTCTGGGGATATCTAATGTACCTATGGGGATGGGCCCTTAGCCTCAACCCACAGTGTCAGCTCGTTATACATTACAACAAAATTATCAACCTCTTTTGTGGCCACATTTACCAGCTCAACTGAACCCGGATCCTAATAATAGACCAGTCTAGTTGGTACAGATTATTGAAAAACCAAAGTATGAGATTGAGAAGAAAGAATGTAATGAGCTCAGATTGAGGTCATGACGTGTCATCACCGCTGAGGAAAACAGGGACCAACCTTCAATTGAAAATGAAACTCCACCTGTACATATTCCAGCGCTTGTAAATAATGTTGAACCAAAGTAAGGGGAAGAAATAGATTAGCATGATGACCCTGAAAAACTTATATTCACTTCTCCTTTGTTCCTCGAAATACTAACGATACCTAAATCGATTGCCTACTCTGATTTTGACCTTGTAGGGGAACTAAAATTTTTTTGTATTAAGATCCCTCTCGTCCAGGCCATTCAATACATTCCCATCTATGCCAAAACAATCAAAGAATTGTGTGTAAGGAAGCCTGTGAGGAAGGTACAAACATCACCCACTATCCATGTTGTAGGAACATTATCTGATTTACTCTTGGGAGAGGAAACTCCAAGAAAGTACAAAGATCCTGGAAACCCTATAGTAATAATTCAGATATATGGCTGCTCTTTTCCAAATACACTAGTTCATCTAGGAGCAACCATTAACATATTAACAACAGAAACTTGTCAAGCACTTGGTATTACAGCCTTGGAACTAGTCACCACTTTACTAGAACTTGTTGATCAATCAGTGGTAAGACCAAAAGGGACTTTACAAGACATCACAATTTCTTTTGACTCATGGGAATATCCAGTAGATTTCCTGGTTATAAACCTGAGTAGGTTGGATGGGCATCCTTTGATTTTGGGCCGACCATGGTTGACAAAAGCTGATGCATATATTGGCTGCCGAGAAGGCAACATGACTATTACAAAGGGGATGTTGTAAAAAATCTGGCGTTATACCCTCCGACAAGGCCAAGATTTCCCATTGTAAAAATATTTAAGTAGCCACCAGCGTACCTGGAAGAGAGCATCCGTTCAACACTCACAGTAGCAGAGGCATCAGGATTTAAATATTAGACTAAAGACGACGTTATCAACAATTTTATAAATTATCCAGCTAATGTGAGTAATGTACAGTGTCAGATTTTGAAAGAAATCCTTGATAACGAAGCCATGGAGGATCCCATGAAGGAAACAGATGACCAGCATATTCAGACGACTGTTGTTCATAACAACAAACTAATTGAGATCGATCCAGACAAAGTTTTAAATAACAATGATAATCTAGATAGAAAACAACAACAAAAGCATATCCAGGTATTACATAAAAATAAAGGGGTTGTTACACACTAATTTGTCACTGTCTCCCTGTCAGTCTCCCTACTGTGTCAGGGGTTCAAAATAATCAAGCCCATGCTCTCTGAATTGGCCAAATGACCCACTTTGCCAAAGTTTATTTCATCAGCGTGACTGTTATTAAAATATCCGCGCTGACTGGTGGCTGATAGTGTAACTGAGGCGCTGCCAGCGCGGAAGCACACGGGTTTTCCACGCTGGTCGAATTTCATAAGCCAGCGCACCCTATGTTTGTATTAAGTCGCACTGACACATCCTTCTCCATTATTAATATGCGATGTCAGCGCTCCAGTCCAGTTATGCACCCGCGGTGATCTTGTTTGGGCGAATTTGTTCTAACAGCCAGCCTTCTAGATGACTACAGACCTTGTTGTTGGCCTTGTGAGTATCGCCCTCCCTTCTATGGCATGTCTGTTCGTCATTTGAGCCACCTTCCTTGGAGATAAGCTCATCCTCTTACCTCTCATGGAGGGTCCTCCTCCTATTTAAACCTCTACCATTGCCATGAGTAGCTAGTTTGGATTGTGTGGAGTTGATAATGCTTGGATTGCTGCTAGTGTGCATTTGATAGGTAGTTGGTGTGACAAGTGTGGGATTGTTATAAAGCTTAAGGAAGGTTGTAAATTGTGGCTTGTGTGAGAGAGAGAGTTTGTCTTGGGAAATCTATCTCTAAAGGTGAATGCTTAAGAGACTTGCTGGCTGGACCCTCTTGAGAAGGATTCGACGTCAGAACATTTGGTTGTACTCTTATCTGTTATTGATGATTAATAATAGATGACTACTATTATGGTTCCATTCTCATTTGTCCTTATAATGGTTAATGTGAATTATGTCCTTTCTGACTGATGTATAATTGCTTTTATTAGATTTTACGCTTGTATTTGTATCTCTCTTCGTGTGTGCAGGTATCCGTTCACAAGGATCATGAAGGATTGTGACCGGCCGAAGCGAAGGAGCGAGGACAACATTTCTTCATCAAACATAAGCGTTGGAATCCAAGTATGTCTTCTTTTCCTACCTTTTATTTGCAATTAGGAACTTGCATAGTAGCATTGTGTGATTGTTAATAGACCCGGTCTGGGCTAGTAGGGATTGTATCTGTCCGCGGAGAGGATTTACCTCCGTAACAAGGACTTTTGCTCGGGATTATCCTGATATGAAAGGGATAGATCCACAACTATGTACACAACACACTTATACAGAGAAGGATGATCGACCCATCTGATAACCTCCAACGGAGGTTGATTCCACACCTCAAGGATATCGTGAAAGAGTAATTGCAGAAGCTTCTGAATGTAAACTTTATTTATCCTATCTCGGACAATAAATGGATCTCTCCATTGGTGGTCATCCCTAAGAAAAATGGGAAGTGGCGTATTTGTGTAGACTATTGGGAGCTGAACAAGGAAACACAAAAAGATAACTTTTCCCTCCCATTCATTGATCAGGTCCTCGATACCTTGGCAGGGAAGTAATTCTTCTCCTTTTTAGACGACTTCAGCAGTTATAATCAAATTCAGATTTCCCCTGAAGACCAAGATAAAAAAAACCTTCACCTGTCCCTGGGGCACATTCGCATACAATGTATTGTCTTTTGGCTTCTGTAATTCCCCAACCACATTCCTGATAGATGTACTCAGCATCTTTTCTGATCTAATAAATGAAGGACTGGAGGTATATATGGATTACTTTACTTCATATGGGGATGACTTCGATCAAGCAATGCAAATGCTAGAGAAGGTCTTAGAACAATGTATCGCTACTAGGTTATGTTCAAGAAATGTCAAGTGTCACATGATGATGACCAAGGGCGTGATCCTGGGATATTATAGCTCTGCAGCAGGAATACAGGTAGATCCAACAAAAATACAGGTAATTCTTTTACTGCCTACCCCATGCACTCAAACAGAGCTACATAGCTTCCTCATATATGCAGGTTATCATCGTAGGTTTATCAAAAGATTTCATAGATTGTGGCACCCTTATATGCTCTGACTCGAAATGTTGATTTCAGTTGGTCTGACAAGTGTGACCCAACTTTTGCAGGTTTAAAGAAACTAGTCTCAACAACACTAGTATTATGTGGACCAAACTGGGAGATGACTTTCCACGTCTCCATGGACGCATCAGATGTAGATATAGGCACTATCCTTGGCCAGGAGGAGGAAAATAAACCTTAGGCTATATATTATATTAGCAAAAATCTCGCTTTTGTAGAACTTAATTACACAGTGACATAAAAATAATTCTTAGCTGTTATTATGCAATAAACAAATTTAGACACTATATAACTGCTACCAAGTCTTCGTATGCACTGATCACTCTGTCATTCAGTATCTAGCTAATAAACCAATCACAAATGGTTGAGTAACATAGTGGCTATTTCTTTTACAGGAGTTCGACATTACCATTAAAGATCGTCAGGGGAAGAAAAATCCAATTGTAGATTTTCTATCTCGAATCCTGAAGGTTAATGATCCACTAGTGGTAGATGACCAATTTCCAGATGAACACCCATTTTGCATGGTAGTTAAGATGCTGTGGTACGTAGATGTGGAAAAATATCTGGTAGTAGGGAAGCCACCTAAAAATTTAACGACAAGAGAACGGAAAATGATTGTTCAACGTAGTGCCCAGTTCTCTTGGATAGGCAGATATCTTTTCATATAGGGGTTGACATGTGTATACACAGATGTATCCGCGAGGATGAGATCCATGACATTTTGAAGGCTTGCCATGGCTAACCTTACGGGGGACATTTCGCAGATCGAAGGACAAGAAATAAGGTATTACAAATGGGCTATTATTGGCCCACTATTTTTAAGGATGCTAAAAAATATTCCCAAGCCTACGATAGTTACCAAAGGATGGGCCAGCGTGGCCAATCTGATGAAATGCCTCTACAACCCCAATTAGTCATAGAACCCTTCGAGTGCTCGACATTGGACTTCGCAAGTCCATTCCATCCGCCATCCAATCAAAAGGCCTACATACTGGTAGCCACAGATTATGTGAAAAAATGGGTGGAAACAATAGATTTACAAAGAGCCACAGAGGAAGCAGTGATTAACTTCCTTTTTGGGTTATTTGTGTGGTATGGATTACTGTAAGAAGTGATCACAAATGAGGGAAAGAAATTTATAGGGCACAAGATTACAGCCACTCTCAGAAACCATCATATTACGCACAGGATCACTTCTCTGTAACACCCATAGGCAAATGGGCAGGCCGAAAGCACCTTTAAGGTTATAGAAGTGATTATGACCAAGACAGTCTTAACACACTGGCTAGATTGGGCTGCTAGACTACCAGAGCCCTTGTGGGCCTATCATACGACTTGGAGGAATACTACTGGATACTCTCAATACCAGCTTGTGTTCGGTAAAGAACCATTTTTTTCAATCGAATTCGAAATAAAGACTCTAAGGATGGCCTAGGAAGTGGGTCTGGATTTAACAGAAGCCCAAACCAAGTGTCTTTAGCAGATTAATGAAGTAGATGAGGCTCGATTGCTTTCTTTGGAATGAACTGCAATAATCCAGCAGGAAAGGGAAAAATGGAATGAAAGCCTTATCAAGAAGAAAATGTTTCAAAAAGTGGATTTGGCACTTCTGTACGTTTCTAGATTCCATGACTTCTCGAGCAAGTTGCAAACAAGATCACTCGGCCCTTGTGAAATTCAAGAAGCACATAATAATGGTACTCTTACCTTGACTACCATAGACGGATCCAACCATTCCTTTAAGGTAAACAGGCATCGTGTGTGCCTCTATCATCAACCACTTACCAAGGAGTCTTTCTACTAGCAGGTACGCAAGGACCTATCCATGCAAATTCTAGCTGTAGGGAATGATAACCGAACAACGTTTTGTTGGGTGTGGAGCCTGATTATCTTCTATATTAAAAGGTATCGCCACATTGGATCCCAGTTCGAAATGGGGGCGGCAACGCTGCCCATAAAATATTCACTGTAGGGGGGGTCCAGGGGGGCGGCTGCGACCTTTGGGAGCCCCCCTCCCCTGGAGGGGGGTTTTGGGGGCAGCGCCCCCGAAGCTAAAAACAACTGTAAAATTTCCTTGTAAAAGTATAGTAATATCTAGTCAATCTGGGCCGTTCATTAGGCAGATGATCTGACGGTAGAACTTATGTTTAGCTTAGGGTTTTTTTTCCCTAGAAGGAAACCCCTCTCTTTGTATGAGGGCATTGTATTTGAGGTTGTGTAATAGGTGTGTATTTTGTGAGTGAGAAACAGAGAGGTGAGACTCTGAGAGAAAACAGAGGATATTACAACGAATCTGCTATAGGTTGTGTCTCTTCATTTTGCTGGATAATAGAAAGGAAGGACTGGCTGTTTGGGGTGGACGTAGCCCAAACTGGGTGAACCACGTATATCTGTGTCTCTCTTGTTTTATGCGTTTTCTGTGTTTATATTTCTGCAATATTTTATGTGTTTCATTGCTCCGTAATATATAATTTTCTAACACTTTTCCTTTAAAAAATTGAAATTGCTTGAGAAATTGTAAATAATGTACATACCTTTGTAGGCATCACCATGTAAATATGATTTTTTTAGGAAGTTTCATTTTCCTCTTTTTTTTTTGTTGTTCAAACAATTGAACGTTTTCCATTCAATTGATTGAAAAACACATTTTCCTTTTGTTGTATTTCATTGTCCAAACAATTGAACATTTGCCGTTCAATTGATTGAACAATACATTTTATTTTTGTATTTCGCTATTCAAACAATTGAACATTTTCTGTTAAATTGATTGAACAACACATTGTCTTTTTGATTTTTGTTTTTCAAACAATTGAACGTTTGCAAACAGAAAAAGAAAATGTGTTGTTCAAACAATTGAATGTTTTCCATTCAATTGATTGAACAACACATTTTCTTTTTTTGTTTTTGTTGTTCAGACAATTGAACACCTTCCGTTCAATTGATTGAACAACACATTTTCTTTTTGGTATTTTATGTTCAAACAATTGAACATCTACCATTCAATTGATTGAACAACACATTTTCTTTTGTTTTTACTCTTCAAACAATTGAACATCTACCGTTTAGTTGATTGAACAACACATTTTCTTCTTTGTTTTTTTTGTTCAAATGATTGAATGTTTGTCATTCAATTGATTGAAAAACACATTTTGTTCTTTTTGTATTTCACTGTTCAAACCATTGAACGTTTTCTGTTCAATTGATTGAACAACACATCTTCTTTTTTTGTATTTAGTTGTTCAAACAATTGAACGTTTGTCATCCAATTGATTGAACAAAACATTTTCCTTTCTTCTTTTTCGTTTTTCAAACTATTGAACGACTGCCGTTCAATTGATTGAACAACACATTTTCCTCTTTTTTTGTCCGCAAACAATTGAACCATTTCCGTTCAATTGATAGAATAACATAATTTCCTTTTTTGTTTTTTAGCATTCAAACAATTGAATGCCTACTGTTAAATTGATTGGACAACACAATTTCTTTTCATTTGTTTTCACTATTCAAACAATTGAATGACTACCATTCAATTGATTCAACAACACATTTTGTTTTTATTTTGATTTTTCCGTTCGAAAAATTGAACGAATGTCATTCAATTGATTGAACAACACTTTTGTTTTTGATTGATTTCGTTATTCAAACAATTTAATGACTACCATTCAATTGATTAAACAACACATTTCATTTTTATTTTGATTTTTCTGTTCGAACAATTGAACGATTGTTGTTCAATTGATTGAACAACACTTTTTGTTTTTGATTGATTTCGTTGTGAAAACGATTGAAAGATTTCCGTTCAATTGATTGAACAACACTTTTCATTTTATATCTTGATTTTTCCGATTCAAACAATTGAATGATTGTCATTCAATTGATTGAACAACACCTTTTAAGAAGCTAAATTGTGATTTTTTCTCATTTTTTTTCTTGATCATTATGCCATTTTATCTTCTTCTTTTGTATTGCAAATAAGCACCACTTGAATCAATTTGTGCCTCTTTTAAAGAAAAACAATAATAATATAATTATGACTTCTAAAAGCCTTTTGATGGTTATATTTATCCATAAGCTAATACGGTGTATCTTTATAGTGACTTCCTGAACATCTTATGTTTTGGACACATCATGAAATGATTCACTATCCTTAATGCACATTGGCTTATGTTTATACTCCCAAATGGATAAAACTCATTGATATAATGATAAGGGGATAAGAGTATAACACTTTCATTGGCATCTTTTTAAGTCTTACACCATCCCTGACTCTTAAGGAGAAAATGAGCCTCCCTTTTTCTACAATAAGAATTCCAAAAGAAAAATGAAATATCAAAATGCTTAAAACATTGTTTAATGAGGATAGGGGTCTCATCATGAGCCAACCTATCATGATCATAAGGATGTAAGAGGTGACATTCCCATTTGGCTACCAAACCAAGGCAATGACCTTCTAGATAATTAATATGTCAAAAGAACAGGGGGTCTCATCGCGAGCCAACCTGATCACTTTGTTACACCCTGGTGAGTGGCACTACAGTTATCTGGTCACCATGCCATAATAGTGGTCCCTTTATGACAATAAAAGAAGAATTAACTGTAAGAAGGACCCTGGCTCATTTGGGGGGGCATTAAAAAGCAACCCTGCTGAAAATATGAATGTCTGTTGGAAACAATGGCTTTGCTTGTGGTATTGGAATATCATATTATATTTCCATATGTCATCTAGCCCTTATCACCTACGAATTTATTTCTAACGAGAATTTCCATTTAGGTAGCACTTTTACAAACGGAATAGCATGGTGAATTTAATATATATTCATTATATTCCATACGTCTGATCATTAAATGACAGTCATTAAACACATACCACCGATTATGCTGATGTGATTAATTCTGCTCATGGTAAATATCTTTGACATAATGACTTAAAATTGTTGTTTTTATTTTATTTGGCCAATCTAATGCATGTTTGACGAAGAATATTGCTTAAATGCTTTAATGATTTGCGTGCTGTGTTTTTATATTGGTTGCTAGCATTTATTTCACATTAGTCTATTTGCTTGCTTTTTGCATGTTGAAAGGACATTGATGCCCTTTTCTCGTCAAAGGGGGGATGGCCTACATATGCACGACACGTATCACAATTATGGATAACTGTGTGACAATCATTCGGATTACCTCAGGAGTACGAACTACATGATGTGAATGAATGTGTAATAATTAGTAGGAAATTCTGATTGGACAAAGAATGGCAACCATTATGGCAGGAATTCGAACTTATGATTCTATGTTAAGTATGGCTGACAGGATGAATGGCTTAACTAAAAATGATAATAATTATCCAAGCAACGTCATTTCCGTATTAATTGTTGTAATATACATTGTTGTTGTTTTGCATTACAGGAGTAAAACAAAATTGTATACAGGTGAACCAGCCTTAGGTGCAGTAGTAATTGGTTGAAGAGCTATCCGGTGTGAACCTCTAGTACTAATGGTGTCAGATCAAGCTTGCAAAATCCTTGAACGTGCTGGCTTGCTATAGTATTTAAACAGATTGCAGGGATTTCATGAGGAGCTAACGTTGTTATTTCTACACAATCTATAGAATGGTAGTATAGTGGTAAAAGGTATAAGCATGATGGTTTCTGAAGAAGTCCTAGCCGAAGTCACCGGACTTTCGACAGAAGGGGCGAAATGGGTAGATAAACGCATCATTTTATATAATGCAATTGAAGTATTCTAGGACTCGAGCGAGCTGTTGGTATGAACAAGGAAAGGAATTCATCCTTCGGTGTTACAACAACCGTGGCAAGAACTGGTGGTCATCGTCCAAAGATACATCACCTGCGATGGCTGACACAATGTGGTAAAGCCCCGAAAAATGAAACTTCTAGCCATTTTAAAGCAAATAATTTCAGTTAATTTACCATTTTAGCTTAATTCCCTGTTACACGATGTCACTCGACAGGTAAGGATAGCCAAGGACCCACATAGTGTAGCCAGCCATCATGGGTTAATTAAATTAATTATCACAAATAGATTGGCCCAACAACAATTAACATGCGACACTATCATAAATCCTACCTTGGCTCCACCCTCGGAAAATGCGGAAATAAAGCAACAAGGGCCAAGAACCCTAGGCCCAAAGAGAACACTAAAGAGAAAGAATCCCTCTACACCCTTAGAATCAGAAAAGCATAGGTTCTAGGTGCAAGTGAAAGCCCAATGGCATATCCTAATTGAAGAAGAGGAAGCCGAACCATCCCGCACACCTCCACTTAGTCTGCAAGACCCTCATTTGCAAGACTATGAGGAGGAAGTGGCCAGTGTATTGGGAAGCATGGGAAGGTTTATGAAGGTGGAGAACAACTAGGGAGCATTGCAAAACATAATTGTACCCCTGATCGGTCGGTACTTGCTGATAGCCCCGGTCATGAGAAAACCCAGCCATGCACGGATGCCATGAAGGAACAGAGGGAGTCAATTCCTTCTATAGAAGCACCCCTCGAAGCCAAGGTACATGAAGGAGAAGCCAGTAGAAAAGAAACTCAAACACTATGCGCTGGCCCAGTGGAACCCCGAGAAGAATGAAACCCTGAAGATGAAAAATTGGGAGATGCCAATCAACCAAGTGATACTCCCTTTTCAAAGTACCCTATGGATGAGGCCTACCAACGATAAGACCCCTAGAAAGATAATTTTTCAGGAGATAACAATGCATTGGGATCTCCTGAAAACGAAATAAATAATAACGAGTTAAAAGGAGAAATTCTACCAGAAGGCATAGTTCCAATTGGGAACATCCGTGATGATGACACACTACAACCTGTAGAGTAAATAGAGAATAACGTAGCTAACCTACTGTCATACAAAGGACCTAGAGTAGAGAAGTCCTACAAAGCTAGGCTTAGACATATGCTCAGAAAGTACAAATAACAGAAGCAAGTAATTAGGCAGCTGAAACATTGTTTAAAAGAGGTAACCAGAACCAGGAAATTGGAAGTGGAAATGGAAACTACAGGAATGCAAATAGAACAATGTTCTGGGAAGGATGCTCAGACTCAGACAGAGTTTCTTATGGTCTGTCCAAAAGAAACCTAGACTGAGCCAACTCCAATAGAATACATTGCCATGCAAACTGAGGACCCCTGTATATTTTTGCAGGGAACTCAGACGGACCACCCTACTGTGGATACTTCTATCCAAATAGATGTTGAAAAATATGTTAGAGTTGATTGTATAATTCAAGAAGAATTTGAAGTTGCTGTGGCGACTGACCCTAGGGAGGCCCAGGATAGAGAGGCCCAAACAGATGAAACACCCCTTTACACCCCCTTAGAAAGAGAGGTCGTCATCAAAAAACTGCAGAATGAGCTACTGATGGTTCCACATGAATTGGCTCAGCACAAGGAAAAGGTGGTCCCCTCCACATGAATATCAAGGGTTAAGGAAGTAGTTTGAACCACTTACCAGGGCTGAAGATGAGACCTTTGCTCACTACAAGGTTGAGCAAAATAAGGTTGAAAAATTAAAGGGGAAATTGAAAAAAGATAGAGAAGAAATGGAGACTGCCTACTCTCTTTATTAAGACACCCTATCTTTCTGAGCTCCTGCCACAAATTATGCTTTATTTCTCATGGAAATACGCAAGGCCGCTAAGGCGAGTAAATAAATAGAGATCAAAATGAATCCTGACTTTATCAAATGCTTCAGAGAACATGATGAGAAGATTAATTGCCTCATTTGCAAACTCTCTATGCATAATTTTGTTTTAGAAGATGAAAGGGACAACCACCCTGGCCCTTTTATAGGAGACATACAATTTTAGGCGTTCCTCTCATTCACTGCCAACCAGCTAAAATGGGCCAAGGCTCAAAAAACTTTCAGATTATGTGAGTATGGCATTGACCTATGGGTGTTGGCTTGTTGGGGCCTGACCTAGGTTCAGAAGTGATTTAGCAAAACAAATCCTGAAGGTACCGCCCATTTCGGCAACAGTCCGTGGAGCGCGAACTGAGCTCTCACCCGAGGTAGTATGGGAGGGTGTTGGAACCAGGTTTCTGCACCCTAGGGATGTCTTGATGAAGTCTGGGAAGTTCGTGAGCCGATCCTATGTGCTTGTGTTGCTCTCTGTAGCTGTCTGACCTTCGAGTAGTTCTGTAAAGAGCACGAAGAGGCTCTGTCGAGATCCCTTATCCTTACTGTGTTATTATTATAGATCT
>Ga0068628_1000596_pt1 | contig 13299 bp, 3 predicted proteins | sample InSIn2gowninarea_FD_77431 | JGI IMG/M metagenome (GOLD analysis project Ga0068628, IMG submission 77431) | Clean room microbial communities from NASA Spacecraft Assembly Facility at Jet Propulsion Laboratory, Pasadena, California, USA -... ... | reverse complement strand
TCTCTTTCTCTCCCAAGTCCCTATTTTGCCAACAGCTTCCAAATCCAAATCACTAAAGCTATAGGGCTTTCAAGGTAAGCACTTTTCTTCAATTTTTGCTAAGACCACTTTTTTTTTCTTTTTTTCTTTTGGTTCCCGAACTATATAGTCTTCTTCTACAATTGTAGTTGTTAAAAAATGGGAGTCAATATTGAATTTCAATTGGGTATTATATGCTAATAAATTGAATAATAGTAGTAAATAATGAAATGATGTGTCCTAATCCTAATCCTAATCCTCCGAGAAGAAAGAAATGGAGTGAGCCAGAAGAGAAAACCCTAATGGTAAAGTATGGAGAGATGGTGTGCGATGGGAGCCTGGGTAAGATGAAAACCCGTGAGAAGAAATTCAGACCCATTGCTTGTTATGTCAATTCGGTCCACCATGCCCGCGACCCTATTGCCTTCCCTTGGTTTTGGACTTGGAAGGATGTGTCCACCAAGGTCCAGAACATGAGGCACCAGTACTTGCTTGTTAAGCAAAAGATCAAGAAGCCCGACTCTGACGATGATTTTGATTGGCTTGAGGGCCTTACCCATTGGTCCAATTTTTTGAGGTATAAGGAGGTTTTTGGGGATGTTCCCATTGCCAATGCCAATGGTAATGGTACTACTAGTACTAGTAATGATTTGGTGACTGAGCCTGAGCTTGAGCCTGAGCCTGAGCCTGAGCCTGAGCCCGAGACTGGTTTCATTGGGAGGCAGATGAATATGATGGAGTTTGGCCAAATGGGTAATGAGGGGAATGGGGATTTTGCAGTGGCTGTGGCTGTGGCTGGGATTAATGGCGTTGATGAGAATGAGGTGATGGGTTTGGGCTTTGACTATGATGGGGAGGAAGCCGAGGAGAATTACAATGGAAATGATCGGATGAGGAAGGGGAGGGATGATGGTTTTGTGTATGAAGAAGTGGAAATGAATGGGTCTAATTCTAAGAGGAAGAAGAAAGCAAACAAGAAGAAGAAGCAGCAGCAGAAGAAGAAGAAGAAGAGGAAAGTGTTGATGGGGTTGGAGAATAACGCTTGGGGATTTCTTGGGAATCAATTGGGGAAGTTGAGGGAATTGGAGGCTCACTTTGAGCAGCGTGAGGTGGAGAGACAGTGTGAGAGACAGAGGAGGGAGAGTGCTTGTGTGGAGATCGAAAAAGAATGGGAACAGAAATGGGAAGAGAGGGAGACAGAGAGGGAAGAGCATGAGAAGGCTAGAGAGAAGTTGAGAAAGCAGATAGTTCGAGACTGGGAAGTTATGGGAAATGATATTGAGGAGAGGGAAAGAAGAAGAAGAGAAGAAGAGTTATTTCACGTGAGGGAACAGCAAGAGAGGATAAATAGGAGAAGATCAGAGTGGAAGACGAGGATTGATGAGATGCTGAGTCAGCATCGTGCAGAAATGGATCAGATTCAGACCCGAATTCTCCATGAGCAACAAAACCTTACTAGCCAGGTTCTTGGGATTGTCTCTCAATGGACTACTCATCCAACTGGGCTTTCTGATCATACTACTGCTAGCAACCACTATCTTTCACAAATGATGCAGAATTTGCACCATGTGAATGGTATGGTTCATGGAGATGCTAGGGTTGAGGGAGACAATCAGGATGACCAATTCATTGTTGACGGGTAAGTTGTTTGAAAGAATATTTTCTGCTTGCTTTGCTGAAGTGAGAGTTTAAGAATGATAATGGAAATGGCAAAAAGTGTAAAGGTCAGAGCATTTTTGAATACATTCTAATGTGTACTTTCTTCAAATAGGTATTGTTATATACTGATCTGTGTACTATGGACTCTAGTCAATAAGGTATAAATTTATCTGTTTAAATTTTTTTATGCAGTCATCTCTTCTATAAATAAAGAAATCCTTCTGATATATTCTCTGGCTAAAAAAGGATACAGGTATGATGAATGTTAAATAAACTATGTTTTTAACTGATTTTCAGTGTTTCTTTTACAGTCAATGAGTCAAAGCTATAACTCTTTTTTCAACTAAGCCTCGAAGCTTCAACTCTCAACTCAACTAAACTTTAATCTCAATTAAATTAAATAAGGCTCATAATTGACCTAATCATTTATTTATATTTTTTCTCTTTTGCTGGGTGTATTTGACCTGAGAAGATGAAAAAATACTGAAAAGAAGGGCTGAGCTATGACCATTATTCCAGTTTGTCTACGCACAAGTAAAGCTATCCTAAGATGTGTTGCGGGGTTACTTCAACAGAGATCACTGTCAATTTAATATGTAGATACACTGTGGGACTGAATTAGCGGAAATTGAAAGGTAGTGGCGTATTTACTGTCATCTCTTGTTGTTATGAGGCTGTTCTCCATAGTGCATCGACTAACTCTTTCCCCTTGCGGAGTATTTGGGGTACTAAGGCCACTAAGGGGGTTTCATTCTTTGTTTGGACAGCAGCCTGGGGAAAGATTCTAATTTTTGATTTATCAAGTGTGGATTTACCCTAGTTGGATGGTGTTGTATGTGTTGATTTAGTGGGGAGACAATAGACCATTTGTTGATCGATTGTGATGTTGCTTATGGCTTATGGATCTTGGTTTTTAGAATGTTTGGAATCCTGATACAGGAGCATCAAAGTAGTTGTTTCCATTAGCAGCCTTGAAACAAGGCAGCCAATCCTTGATTTAGCAGTCAGTGCAAGTTACATCAGTTCAGTAGCTGAGTTCAGCCGTGCAGTAGCCTACCTTATTGTGATCTAACACTTCCAGCAGCGAACCAGGTTTAAGATTTGATGGTTAACTAAGTTCCTAAGGCAATTCCAAGTCAGTTGTAATTGGAGGGAGCATGGTAGGCTGGAGTTATCTGCTGTGACAGTTAGTTGGAGAAGTCTAAGCAGTTAGACTTGTAACCAAACAGCTAGCAGTTATTGTATCAGCAGCCAGTTAGATCCACTTGTACTTAGTTAATAAATGTGTTAGCTGATTGGATAAGCTTTAACCAATCAGATTTAGTCTTGATTAGAATCAATCCAATGGCTTTTAGCATAGTGTAGATTGTATAAATAGCATATCAGGAGAATTTGTAATCTATTTTTGAGTTAGTGAATGAGATACGCTCTGAGAGCTTTCTTGGAACTGTGTGTTCTTGCAGAAGTGCTAATCCACCTATAGGATACTCCAATCAACTCAAATCCCAAGCCTTTTCATCAAACCTAAACAGGAGCTCATCTCATTTCCCTGCACCAAATCTATTGGGTGCTACCAAGGAGGGTGATTGACCTTTAATCTGGGTGATGGAATTGGTTTGGGAAGCACTCTTCAGAGATTTGGAATTTTGCACCATTATGTATTGTGGAGGGAGAGAAATAATCTTCTTTTTTGATCAGAGGGAGAGAAATAATTTTACTTTTAAGGATACAGACAAATCAAGGAATCAGTTAGAAGCTTTCATAGATTTAATCCATTTTTGTGCATAAGTTCTGTAATTCTTTGAGTTTACTGAGTGCTCATCATCATGAGCTTGCCTAACCTATTTTATTAATAAATCTCTTTACTTAAAAAAAAAAAATTATGGTATATGTTTTGCATCGTGTGTGTGTGTGTGAGTGATATTGGATGACGCGACATCTCTAACTTATTTGATGAATGAGACTAAAGGTATGGACTAACCTCGTGAACTTCAAATTTCTTTACCAGGTTGTCTTTGTTTGTTCTTTCATGATTAGGCCTCAAGCCTTGGTACATCCATTAAGAATTCCTCACTTTTTTTTTTCTTTTTTTTTTAATTGATTAAAATTTGAAGGTCTGAGCCCATGATGTGTGGTCCATAATGTTTGCAAAGTGTTACCAGGCAAATAGAAAAACCAGTTATTACAGTGTGGACCTAGAGGAGTGATAAAAGTAGCTGTGGAAGAATTTCATCGTTTGTAAGCATTCAACATCATTAATTCCAACTGGAAAACCTAAATGGAATGAGAAACATACACTTGTGTGCACATATAAAAGGAGTTTAATATATTTTAAGGGTGTGTTTGGATACCGCTTATTTGTTAAAAACTAAAAACTTATTACTCAAAACATGGTAGCAAAATAATTTTTAAATGTGTGAATAGTGCTATGAGACCCAAATTTATATTGAAATGTGTATTTGGATGACTTTTGTGGATATGTGAATAGTACCCTAAGATCCACATTTTTTCAACAAAACGCACAAACAGAGACACGGAACGCTTCCCAAACACACACTAAGGCTCTGGAAGCACATATTTGAACAATGAATAATTTCTGATTTTATATTTAAATCTACTACAATATGTAAATGCCTTTTGCAAATCTTTCTCGATTTGAGTGAAACAGTTTTAAGTAGTGGTTGTGGATTTCGGCCTGCTTCTTCAGCGTGTGCATTTGCATGTAAATTTGTATTAGTTGATCCTTAGAGCATTCTTATCCGGAAATGCCATCCTATACTATTTTACCGTCCCAATACGTTATTTTATCAATTATACAATACCATTTTACAATATACTCAGCATCAAACTTTTATTTTTACCTACAATATATTAAAATAATATAAATTACAGAATAAAATAATACAAAAAAAAATCTCTCTCTCTTCTCTCTTCTCTCTTCATTTTCACGGATGCATTTTGAATATGGTTTGTTAGGTAAGCTACTTCAATCACCCGATTAAATTTGAATTCTAGCCTATGTTTGTGAACATATTTCTTGCTTCCATACACCTGTTAAGCTATTCTCTTTTCTTTTTTGTTTTGTTCTTCCAGTTTTTATTTATTTTGTTGTCCCGGGGAGTCGGACACAGCTGCAATTAAAAATATCGATTTTTAACTCATTCTGATCTTGAAGTTCGAGTATTGTAGCAGATCGAGATAAATTTTACATTTTGTAAGCTACACATATAATGAAGACATATAAGTCAGCTTGACGAGATTCCACACACGAATACTGATGTTTATTAACTTCTGGTACTAAGTATAGCAGTAACTGTAGAAGAATCACTCATGGCCAGCAACCTTGTTCAACAAAGACGAAAGACAAATTTATGCTGGTTACATTTCCATGTTCAAATATGGGGGCATAGAAGTAGATGTAGAAGCACTTTCAGTCTATTTAAAAAATAAAATAAAATAAAAAAGGAAGCACGTTCAATCTTTACTAGCTACATATTCAACAAAGACAGAAACGGATGCGTGCACACTATATTATTACAGGGAGGAATCCCTTGGAGGTGGTCTCAAGATTAGTTACTCTACTTTTGGTTCTCAATGAAAATAAATTGAATTGTTGCTTTGTTTGTTTCGATGTAAAATATTTTCAAGTAAAAATTTTCGAGTGTTTGGTGTGATCTCAACACTTGAAAATGCACCACAAACACGCCACCACCAACCACCACAAACCCAACCACCACAGTCACCACTAAGTTGGCACAAATCCGACCATCCACCAATCACCCACACTCAAACTTCTCAGCAAATTCTAAGAAAAAACACAACCATTAATCAATCCAAGCTCAAATTAGTTAATAAAAAAAAAAAATACACAAAATAAACAAAACAAAAACAAAGCCTAAACCTAGATCATCAAATTAGCTTTGTTGAAAATGACATACAAAGAATAGCTATACCATGGAAATTTCAGCCCACAACATTTTCATTCCAACCATAGATTATGAAAACCAAAGGAAAAGGGTAGTAGAAAAAGACTAGAAAATCACTCTTGAAGCATGTACATGCAAGTTAGATTTGTGAACTTATATGAAAAGTGGATGAGCTATCTAACAGTACATTTTAATGAAAAAGCTCGAAAGTGATAAAAATGAAAGCTTTAACATCAAAAAGTCAAGATAAAAAGAAAGCATTGTAAGGAAAGTAAAGAAAGCAAAGAATGTACGTGGAAAACCCTTAGGAAGGGATGAAAAACCACGGGTGAGCAAGGGGGAATGTCCCTTACTCTTTCAAGACTTTTGTGGATTTATATGATGTTGGTATACAAGTTGAGGATGCTATTAATAGTGGATTTATTGAGAAGAGTGATGCAAAACCTCAAAAGAAGTTTGGGGTAAGGTATTCAAGTAATAGTGGTAACAATGGTGGTAAGACAAGTGAAGTTAATGTTGTTAATGTTCGAAGAGAGTTCACTTCATTGGGAATGAATTTATCCCAAGCACTTGAAAAATTGTCAACCAAAGGACTCATCAAGCCATTGGATCTTGGAAGGTATACTCCAAACACCTCTGCTCCAAACTACAATGCAAGTGAGTATTGCAAGTACCATTAAAGCCATGGTCATTCTTTTGATAAGTGCACTCGTCTCCATCATGACAATGAAGACCTCATTCAATCTGGCAAGGTCCCTTTGCCACCCATCGACCTCCCAAACATCAAGACTAATCCTCTTTCCGACTACCATGGCGTGTCTCCTCCTAATTGGGGTTGATTGATCGAGAAGTCTAGTTTTTGTTATTGCATCTCCAAGAGTTTTTTTATCTCAGCATGTCTTTTAGTTCAGAAGTGTCGTTGTTGCTTCAATTCAATATGTCTTTGTTGTTTCAATTAAGTGAGTCTTTCAATTCATGTACTCTTTTAATTCATCAATAAAGTGGTTTGAAATGATTTGAGTGTTATGATAAGTTCTCAAAGTTTCAAGTTCATTTGATTCTCGATATGTGATGTTGCATGTTTGCCCATTTGAACAATGGAAATTGGGATGAAGAGAGACCATAATTCTTCTATCCTAAACACATTTCCCTTTGCTCACCCCTTTGAGACTTCAAAGTTATTTTCTTTCAAAGTAACCCTTGTAAAGGATTACCTCCTACACTAGGGGCAAGAAGTGGAATAATATGGTGGAAGTAGAAAGAAAAAAAAAAAGTGAAGTGAAGTGAAAAAGTAAAGTGAAGAGAAATGCAAAAAGAAAAAAAAGAAAAAGTGAAAGTGAAAGTGTATTCAAAAGTGATGGAAGAGTAATCCTTGACCAAGTTGTAACCCTCAAGGAAGTAAGTTTGAGCCTTTGTTATCCATTTCTTTGTGAGCCAAGAACCTAAGCCTTCATTATAAGCCAAGTAAAAGTCCTCTGTGATCAATTGAAGTTGTTCGTGTGAACTACGTTAGGCTTGATCCCTTTTGGGTACATAGGCAACCTTATGAGGTGCAACCACATCACATCATGTCAATTGTGCAACTCATGCATTGAGAATTCGAATCAACAAGATTTGTTTTGAGGATAAGTCGTAGCACTTATTCATTGTTTGTCATTTGTTTGTTTCTTATAAAAATGAAAGAGCCCGTTAGACTTCAAACCCGCAAAGGCGGTCTAGGCAAAAGTTAAGGCTTAAAAAAATAAAAATAAAAAAAGTAAAAAAATGCCCGCTAGGTTGAAAACCCGTAAGGGGGGCCTAGGCAAAAGTTAGGGTTAAAAAAAAAAGGAAAAGAAAAGAAAGTGAATCAGCCAAGCTAAGGGCAAGGTGGAACCCACAAAGAGGATGTGTTCTAATGATTGAACATCTCAAAAGTTATCCATAATGAATCAAGTGTTCGGTTCCCATATTTTACCATGCCTTTTAGGATGGTCCTGTTTCATGTCTTCTTTTCTTAAAGCCTATTTGACCTCATGTTCTGTGCCCTTGCATCTTAGTTACCCTTTGTTTTGTGTGTTTATCGCTTCCTTAGAAGTTGTCGTGTTTGTCCTTGTATTTGGCATCTTTTGTGTTTGTTTGCATGTTTGATTTCTGGTGTGGTTTTTCATATGTTTGTTTGCTTGTTTGTGTCCTTGTTCCATCTTGGGCCTTAGGCCCATCTCATACTTTGTTTGGGCCTTAGGCCTCTCCTTGCTTTATGTCGGGCCTTAGGCCCATCCTCGTTTTGTCCTAGGCCCTAGGCCTATCTTGTTTAGCATCTTGTGTGTTTGTAAGCTTTGTTATGTTTGTGTGTCACCTATGTTGTTGTGTTCATCCTTTTTGTTATCTTTTGTGATCACATGTTTGTTTGGTGTTTTATGTGAGTCTTGTGTGTTTGTTTGTTCTTTTTCTTATATGAGTCATGTGTGGTTATGTTTTATATTCTTGCATGTTTGTATGAATCTTATGTGTTTGTTTTTGCAAACCTTGTGTGGTTGTGTGCTTATGTGGGTCATGTATGACTATTTGTGTCTTTGGCATAAAACTCTTATTCTTGAGTGGCCTATTTGTATTTGGACGTAAATTGCTCGGTCGAGTGGTCCCTTTGGCATAAATTTCTCATTCTTAAGTGGCCTGTTTGTATTTGGACATAAATTGCTCGATCGAGTGGTCCCCTTTGGTTTAAATTTCTCACTCTTGAGTGGCCTATTTATGTTTGGACATAAATATCTCACTTCGAGTGGTCCCCCCAACTTTAGGTAGAGTCCTTAAACTCGAAGTTAGAGTCCTTAAAACTCAAAGGTAGAATCCTTAAAACTCGAAAACATCCCAGGTTTTCTTACGGTACATTTCTTGCTTACATGATTGCTTGCATGTATGTGTGTTATAAAGGTAGAGTCCTTAAAACTCGAAGGTAAAGCTTAAAACTTGAAAACATCTCAGTTTTTTTTTCTTTTATGTGGTTTTTCACACTTCTTGTTGGAAGTGCACCAATCACCTTTATGTTTGCATGATTGCTTGCATGTTTGTGTGTGTGGACTCAAAGTTTATTAACTTGCAAAATGTTTGTTTCTTCTAGCTTTTAACTATACTTGTAGTGCAAGCAAAGTTAAAAGAAGGGCATCTATAGACACCACATTTTGTATCCGTTAATAAATTTTGGTTACCGGCCCCAATGATGAGCTTGACATATGTCAACCAAGGGTAATTAAAGAGTTCATAATAATTTGGAAGTAATCACAACTCAAAAGTGCTCAAAATCGCTTTGAAATCGATACTGAAAAATGACATTTGCTCACTATTTTAACCATAACTTTTGATCCACAAAGAACATTTATTTCATTGGAAGGTAGACATCTTGAGTTTCAATTTGAACACAAAATTTGCCTAATTTGGACTTATATTGAGTAAGTTATAACCATTTGAAGTTGGGCCAACAGGGCAGTCCAATTTTTTGGATTTTAAAACTTCATTTTAGGGGCCCAAAACATCATGCTTTGATGTGGGCCGGCCCATAGACCCTTACGAACGTCCAAAAATCATTAAAAAGCCCCAAAAATCCTAATTTTAACTTATAAATACTCATCTTATGTCTCCAATCAAAACCCTAACTAGAGAGAGTTATTTTTTGGCCTCCATCTTCTCTAAAACCCTAATCCTCTTTTCTAAAACACCCACACGACACCTTCGCATGTTTTTTTACAAATTAAAAACCTCTTTTTAGTTAGTTCTAAGGAAGAAACTATTTTTCTAAATTGATTTCTCAAAACCTTTTTCAAATTTTTTGTTCTTGAGTTGTGATTACTAACTATTGTTGTGTTCATTAATTATTCTTGGCCTTCATCTTGAGTTGTGATTATTCTTTAATTACTAGCTAGAGAGAGTTATTTTTTGGCCTCCATCTTCTCTAAAACCCTAATCCTCTCTTCTAAAACACTCACACAGCATCTTTGTTTGTTGTTATCTTTAGTGTTCTTATCATATTTGATTGATCTTATGATCTTTTTGTCCATGTTTTAATCTAATTTTAGGTTGTTTATAATATGTTTTAGTTGTTCTTGTTATATTATCTTAGTTCTATGTAAAGTTTAACATGTTTATTTATCTTATGTGTGTTTAGGATATTTATTTGGTTTGCTTGTGGTTTCCTTTATGTTAGTTTAGTGTTTAGGGTTCTAACATGCTTATTTAATTTCTATGTTTATATATTTGAATGATTAAATCTGTAAAAATGTAAGTTTTTCGAATCTATGCTTAAGAATGCGTATGCATCTTTGAGTATGTGTGCACATGGTTCAACTATGCGTACGTATAGTTGAATATGCGTACGCACCCTAAACCCAGATTAAGACAAAATCTTTTTTTTATTTGTTTTAATCATTTTTTCACATGTAATTTGACTCTGTTTTAGGTTAATTAATTATGTTTAATTATTTTTCATGTCTTTTTGCCATATTTAGTTTACTTAATATCTTTTCCTTGTGTGCTTATATTTAATTGTCAACTTGCCATGTTTAATTTATTTTGTTTGATTATGTTTTATTTGTTTCCTTTTATATTGTGATCTTTAATATGTTGTGTGTGTTATTTCCTTAGTGCATGATGTCACGACCCAAATCCATGGAACATGAATTTAGATGCATGACTAACTTGTTGATCTTACATAACTCAATAACCATAATTAATTTAAACATAATTAAAACTCCAAATCATATATCATATAATGAATATTTTCTCAAAAATATAGTTTTTAAGCCATTCTTAACATATACAGTTTCAAAATAACATGCAAGAAATAATAAAATTCAAGTATGTGTATAAAGCATTGACAATGGTATAAGTTTTTGAAACTTCACTTTTGCAAATATGTATATGTATATGTGTGTGTGTGTGTGTAATTATACACGACTTGAGAGACGTTATGTTTTGAAATCCACTTACCTCTAGTTGCTAAACCAAGCTTCACTTCAATTGTCCAGAATGATGTTAACTAGAACCTAATTAAGGATCAAATAACTCAATAAGGGCACATTTTAAATAACTAAAAAGTCCTCTTATAAAACTTTTCCTTAACCACTGTGAAGATTTCGCAATATTAAATCTAACATAGCTTTCTAATATACATTATGTCTATACTATATTTTATATAATTGTAGTGTAATCCCTAATACTACAATCTGCTATACCATATAAACCATTGAACACCACCTATGGATGTCTATATAGGCTTAACTTATAAAGAATGGTGATGCTACTCCACATATATATTAGTATCTCTTTCAAAATCAATAAACTAATGTACATTTATATAGATACTTCCATGATAGCTTACTTTCCCTTAAATATATTAATATAATTTCTAAGATTTCCATGCAACTATGAGATGGTAAATCCTAAGTCAAAGATGCATTTAAAGATTCCAATAAAGCATGTATAGTTAGATGTTTACCTCAATACAATATGAACTTGCTGGCTACTCTAGTAGTAACATGTTATTCTATTCTTTTCAATGTAGAGAAACCCTAATTCTCTGCTCCTAAATCATTTACATGCTAAGCACTAACTTCTTTCTTCTTCTTCTTCTTCTTCTTCTTCTTCTTCTTCTTCTTCTTCTTCTTCTTTTTCTTTTTACAGAATCTTGCAGTCTCTCTCTACCTTTCACGTGGCTGACTTGAAAAGACCCAATTCAGTCTAGGAAGACCAATCTCAATCCAATTAGTACTCTTAAATAAAATCAACTTTACACATTAAGTATGTTTCCTACTTGGGCTAGAATTTAAGACCCACTAAAACTTATCTTTTTAACCTCCAAGAAGTCCATAAAACTTAAATATGCTTCCAAGACTCTTATTCCTAATTAAACCCAAATTAAGGTTGTTTAGATAGGCTAGAACTCTAAAGGATTCAAATAATACTTAAACTTCTAATCCAAATAGGTTTTAATATTTTATCATTTTCCTTAACTGATAAGGAGACTAAAAGTTTAATATGAATAATCCACAAAATAACTCTCATGTTACATCTTCTTTTATTTATTTTCTTTGTAGATATCATAATATAAAATAATATCACCTTCAAAATAAATTAAATAATTCATCAACTCCACTTTAGAAGCAATTAAATTAAATTTAAGTGAGACGGGTGTTACAATCTCCCCCTCTTATAAAATTTTTGTCCTCGAAAATTAAAAACATACCTCAATTTACTACTGCTTCAATCTTAATAGGATCCACTATAATTCCATCTCTAGAGATCACATGTCCTAAGAACACCACTTGATTCAACCAACACTCACACTTCCTCAATTTAGCATACAACTTCTTCTCTCTTAAAATTTGGAAAACAATCCTCAATTTTGAAATAGCATACTTGGATTACATTTCATCTTTATGCTCCCATGAAGCTTCTTTTGTGGAATGAGTCCTCTATAATACCTTGACCAAAGGTATAGTCTTATTATGTAGCACTTGCTCTTTATGATCCAAAATCTGAATTGGAACTTCCTCATAGGACAGTTTCTTTTTAGGTTCAATCCTAAACTAGTAATTTAACACTTCAAAGTATACAAAGTCTTGTATAGTCCTTCAAATTAGAATCCTACAAAGTCTAATAATCAAATCAATTATGGCAACAAAATACTTATATGGAATTTTTATAAATCTTTGATGCAATCACAGGTCAATATTTATATGACAATGGTTCTAGTAAAAATATAACTCTGCCATGTCAAAACTAGGGAGTAATTACCTGAGAGATCAAACTTGAACAATAGTTATAGCTTATAAACGATGCCTCCAACCGTCCCTGCACACATTTTTATTTATTTATTTATTATCACCTACTTCATTCCAACAAATAGGTGACTGAACGGTGCAAAACTGCAAGTGCACAGTATCGTAGCTTTATAGTAAAGTGATGAGAAGAGTATTGTCCTCAGGGATTGGTAACTTACTTTAGACAAATACCAAAATTATGCTAATCTCGATTTTATCTAGAGAAGTCACTAAGGTTTTTGTAATTGGAATTCAAAATAAAATCAATTTAAATAAAAGATACGCAGAGGAAAAGAAAGATGTTGCTTGAAAATCAACTTAATGAGAAAGAAACTTCTAGGAAATCGATTTCACCTAATCCCTCACTATGCTTTACTCATCTAGCTAATTGAATTTAATTCTCTCTGTTTGTTAGCAATCTCCAAACTCTTCCAAAAGCCTCTTTCGACAGTCAATTGGAAACATTCTTGTTCATCAATTTACACAAGAGTATGCAATTTAATAAAGTAAGAAAGCATTAAGACCAACGATTTTAATACTACATAGGTTCATACAAGTCTTTCGATCTCTATATTTACCTATACTGAAATATTCAAGATCTATCCTATAATTCCCTCTTTCGATAGCAAATCACAAGATTAAAACCATCTAATTAATGGCCAGTTAATTAGAAGCAATAAGTTTAGAATAAATCAGACAAACATGAAGAGAAATTGTTCAAATTAACATAGAAAAGCAAGCATAGTTCGGAACTAGATTACATCGTTTTCCTAGAATAAAGAAAGTTTAGTTCATGCTAAAAATTAAATCCAACACAAATGACAAACAATGAATAAGTGCTACGACTTATCCTCAAAACAAATCTTGTTGATTCGAATTCTCAATGCATGAGTTGCACAATTGAC
>Ga0068628_1000595_pt1 | contig 13309 bp, 13 predicted proteins | sample InSIn2gowninarea_FD_77431 | JGI IMG/M metagenome (GOLD analysis project Ga0068628, IMG submission 77431) | Clean room microbial communities from NASA Spacecraft Assembly Facility at Jet Propulsion Laboratory, Pasadena, California, USA -... ... | reverse complement strand
CAGCTGCATCATATTGATCAACACGTGTCACCATTTGAAAGCCACATACTAAGCTTTATATCTATCAAGCAGGATCCAAAGTGTTTTTCTCTTCACGGTCAGATCTTCGCCATGTGTCTATCTCTTCTTCTATCTCCTATTAGGGAGCTAGGGGTTCCTTTTGTGTCCTTTTTTCATATAGCAGTTGCATGGCTACCCTTTGGTTGTTGATTCATTTATCTAGAATGGGGAATGAGTTGATCATCTATAGGATGATTCATTATCATTGCTTTATACATAAAATCCATGAGATCCTAATGCCTTGGTTTGATCCACTTATTCTTTCACACATTCTCAACAAAATTCCTCACAACATATGATAAATAAGTAACAAACTTTATTCACAATTTTGGGAATTTTCTATCCCACCTAAAATGGTTTACAAGCAAGAGGTGGGTGCCAAACATAGTAGTGAATCATCCATCAAGTGTGAAATATCTAATGACCTAGGTGGTCATTCTATCCCAGGGTTCTAGTAGGCTTTGGTGGGAATACCCTATGCCATATTTGACTAGCTCCTCCCCCTCTATGAGAAATATTTTAATTTCCTTAGGCCTTACTTTCTCATTTTTGTGAAGCACCCTTCCTTCCAAACTCAAGTTGGCTACCTCTATAATATCTTCCATCAATAAATTAATCATAATAGACTCTATTTTAGTGGTATCCTCCTCCTATCCATCTATAATTTCCCTCAAAATTATGGGAAAGATTCCTTGGAACATCTTCATGAATGTCATTATCCCTCCCTTTTTTAATTTCTTCTAGCATTCCTAATCTGTTCTAAGCTTTCTCATGTTGCTAGGCTCGGCTCTACATGCTTTTCCCATACCATAATCCTTTCATGAAATAACGGTGAGCCAAACCCAGATCAGTAATAGTGTTGATAAAGTGATGGCTTCTTTGGAAATTAAACCCCCTTTTTGCTCCTTGGACATCTTTTCAACATAAAAATCACATGTTTGAATGGTTAATCTATTAACTCCTCAATCAAATTCAAATTTGAGCCCCCCTCCTTGTATTTATCATAATGTAACTGATCATGATGGTAGGGTGATGTGAGCTACGTACCCTCTAGATGGAATATCTAGTGGATTCTCCAAGTGGAGCTTTTTGATGAAGATAATAACCTCCTCATTCTTATCCAAGTTGATATTCATACATGCAATAATATTTTCCTTTTCCACTTGAATGCTTTTGTGTGTTAATCTAGTATCTCTCTGACTACATTCTCTAAAGATCCTAGCATTCTACTCTTTCCATATGTTCCAACAGATGTGGGATAGAAGGATGCATTTTTCTTCCTAAACCTTCTTTTTAGAGCCTCCTACATGCCAATCCTTAATAAAAATTTCCAATGATGAAGGGATAGTCACATTTTTCCCAAATTTATTTAGAATGATATCCTAGATTTGCATGACAAATTCACACTGGAGCAACATGTGGTTGCTTGTTTATTCATCTATTTCATATAAGGAACATCTATTGGGGAGTCTCATCCCTCTTTTTCTAAGGTTATCCAGGGTAATTATCTTTCCTAATACTGCTACCCATAGAAAGGAGGCCACTTCAAGGGTTAGATTCTTTCTCCATATCTTTTTTCATAACCATTTCATTTGGTATTTAAAGTTGGTATTAAGGATGTTATACCTTTGTTAAACTATGCATGAAACTGAGAGGGGGGGTGAATCAATGTATCAATTTCAAAAAATTAAATGCATATATTTAAATAGTGTAGCATATAAATAGAACTAAGCAGAGCAAGCATATCAAGAGCAAACACAACATAGAATATAACAAGGTTCACCAATGTGGCTACATCCTCGAATAAGATTGCTTGGACTTCAATCCAAATCTAGCAATCGTAAAGCACCAACTTTACACACAGTTTACCAGCACCAACTAGAAGGAGCACCAACCCCTAGGTTTTGTAGCACTTACTGCAAGGAGCACCAACTCCTCTTGCCAAGCACCCACTTGATAGATTTACAAGGATAGAATAAAGAATTAATCTCCAATTTCTCAAGACCTGGAATGGTCTAGCTCATGAACTTTTGCTTACCCCTTCTCTCTAAATCATACTCTATTCTTTTTCTTGCTCATGCCCTTGCTCTTCTCAAAATGTATTATATTTTTCAACAACATATGGTTCATGCAAATTTACTTTTTATACCTATCCATCGAAAAACAATCCAGAATGGATCAAGAATAGTTACACCAATCACACGAAGGGTTGCAGTCATTCTAACCAAAATAATACTCCATATTCTATTTTTGCATTCAGTTTCTCACATATTCCATTACATATTCATCTCATTACTAGCTCATTCCATTACTCATACATACTCAGTAGCTGCCTGCATCTCTATAACTGCCTGTTTCTCTATTTTCGCTCTTTTTCTATTCCCGCTAATTTATTTTCAAAAATTTGGGCTAACATCATCAAAAATGAGTTTCAATAGCATTCGAATAATTCAAGGAGTGACATCAGCAAATTGCCTTGCAAATTTTAGGACATACACATAAACCTGACATGTGGCAGAAATATGACCATAAAGAAATAACACTATGGAACTCGCTTGATAAATATAAGTCTTTGAGGTGTGAATTCAGCGAATCCAAAAATACATAGAGCATCAAATGGAAAAGGCTATGACATAAGCTAAAAGTCTCAAGCACTCTGGCCAAGTAAAGAGTAAGCCTGATGAGAAACACATGGTAGAAATCTGACTGCCAGAGTATAACACTAAGGACTCCACTTGATAAATATAAGGCTTTGCATGCTACTATCGGAGTAAGACATGTGTTGATATAGATGACATCAACATGGGCAAAATTACAAAGAAAGTTGAAAGGAACAAGCCATGATGTAAGCAAAAGTTCTTCAGCATTCTAGCTAAGTAAAGAGTAAGTATAATGATAGACACATGGCGAAGATCTGACCGTGAAGAGAAAAACACTTTGGATCCTGCTTGATAGATATAAAGCTTAGTATGTGGCTTTCAAATGGTGACACGTGTTGATCAATATGATGCAGCTGAAAGTAACTTCAAAAAAAGAGTTAATTCATGGACCTTGCTTGATAACTTTCATGAGCTAGCATGAGGTTGCTAGAGTCAGACACATGGTGGATACATTAACATCAGCAGACAGGAAAATACAATGGGAGGTGGATGAAAAGGGAAATGATGTAAGCAGATTGTATCAAGCATTTCAGCCAAGTACATGATAGACCACAGAGTGAGTAAAGTTGTGAGACTATCAGAATGAAACATGTGGCTAATGAGATGACATCAGTAGCTAGGCAAATACAAGGGAAGCCAGATGGAAAAGGTGATGACATCACCAACTTCAAACAAAAGTTTTGGCCAATGGAGAAAACATGAAGCTGCCAGACTATGACACATGGTAGAGCAAGTCCAAGGTGACTTAATTAAATTTCACGTAGAAGTTCTAGCTAAGGAGGGAAATTATGATGCTATCAGATTGCAACACATGGGGATACGATGACATATGTAGAAGAGAAACTTCAAAGGAAGCCGAAAGGAAAAAGTAGTGACATCAGGAATTCCAAGCTGAGGTTTCGGCCAAAGAGTAAAGTCATGAGGCTACCAGAATGGGACATGTGGCAAGGTGAATGAAGAATGACTTTATGAATTTCAAACATAAATTTTGACCAAGTAAGAAAATATAGAAGATGCCAGAGAATGACAAGTGGCAAAGCGAAGTCTTAACTTTAGCGATTAAGGATCAACATTAAGTAATACAAACATTTAACTATGAAGGTTAAAGATTAAGGCATTAAGCAAAATAATGATGTCATCAAGAGTAATAATACAAAGGGACCTACAAGCTTTTTATGATGACATCATACTTTCTAGGCAAAGGTTCCGACTAACATTGAGAAAAACATGAAGTAACAAAAAAATGACATCATTAGTATCCTTCATTAAAACTTCACTATGTATAATAGAATCAAAATAGAATATCAGGTTTTGTGAAGACTATACTATTGCTGCATCATACTCAACTGAAAATAGAACCACGTACATGCCATTCCAATGCAATTACATCATGCACCATGTAAGTTTTCCATTCCAATGCAACTGCATCGTGCACCATGTAAGTCGTACATACTTTGATTAATTTCATCATGCAACCCTACTGCTCCGCACTTGATCCATCGTGTTGACAATAATGACAACCCAATTGAAATGCAACCCTGCTGAAATGTACTCAACAATCTCCCCCTTTGGAATTATTTGCAACACGTATTCAAAAGCTTTTCACTCTTCTCCCCCTTATGCACATCACTATTCTTCTCCCCCTTCGACAACAAAGATAAAGGGTTGCTATAGACTCCCCCTGAGTTGATACATACAAAACCAATCAATAGGAGAAAAAAGAAAAAAGGAAATAAATACAACATTACTCCCCTTGAGATTGTGTGCATAAAGGCTAGTTTATGCTGTGGCAATGTCATCACACCCAATTTTTTTGTAGGTACTCAAAAACTTGCTTGGGTAAGGGTTTAGTAACTATATCTGCTACTTTCTCTGATGTGGGAATAAATTCCAACTTTACCTCCCTTGCTACCACTTTTTCCTTCAAAAAATGATATCGAATGGCAATATGTTTTGTTCTTAAATGCAGGACCAGATTCTTAGAAATGTTAATTGCACTTGTGTTATCACACCTAACTAAAATGGGCTCAATGATTTGAATACCTAGAACCTGCATCATTTACTTCATCCATATAACCTATGTGCAACATGATGTAGCTACTATGTACTCTACTTCTACGATGGACAATGACACAGAGTCTTGTTTCTTGTTGTGCCAACCAATAAGATTTTCACCCAAGTAAAATGCACCACCACTGGTGCTCTTCCTATCATCTACACATCCTACCTAGTCTACATCTAAGAAAGCAATGAGTGTGAAACCCTTCCCTTTGGAATACCAGAGACCATAGTCCATTGTACCTTTAAGGTATCTTAAAATCCATTTTACTACATTCACATGTGTTTCCTTTGGACTTACTTGAAATCGTGCAACTATGCACACTGCCTGATGTATGTCAGGTCTGGTAGCTGTCAAATATAATAGGCTTCCAATCATTGACTTGTATATAGTTTGATCCACTGATGGTCACTTATCATCCTTGCTAAGCTTGCAACCTGTTGTCATAGGAGTGCTTACAGGCTTGCAATCCTCCATAGTGAACTTTTTCAACAGTTCCTTTACATACTTGATTTGTGAAATAAAAATACCATTCTTCAATTGACTAACTTGTAGACCAAGAAAGTATGAAATTTCACCTATCATTGACATCTCAAACTCTGTTTGCATTTGGTTAGCAAAGTCTTTGCACATTTCATCTTTGCTACCTCCAAAAATAATATCATCTACATAAACAACAATGATAATTTGATGATTATATTTAGATTTAATGTAGAGATTACTATCCACCATACCTTTTTAAAACCTTGCTTATGAAGATATACATCCAATCTAGAGTACCATGCTCGAGGTGCTTGTTTTAGACCATAAAGTGCCTTTTTTAATTTGCACACAAAATCTGGGTTCTCACTTATCTGAAATCCATCTAGTTGCTCAATGTAGACTTCCTCATCAAGATTTCCATTCAAAAATGTTGATTTTACATCCATTTAATAAACCTTGAAGTTCTTGTAGACTGCAAAAGCAAGAAACATACGAGTAGCCTCTAATCTAGCCACAAGAGCAAAGGTTTCTTCAAAGTCAATGACTTCAACCTAAGCATATCCTTTACAAACCAATCTTGCTTTATTTCTTACAACTTTCCCATCTTCATTAAGCTTGTTGTGAAAAACCCACTTGGTGCCAATCACATTTTTATTCTTGGGCCTTGGTACCAACTCCCAAGTTTGGTTCTTTTCAATTTGGTTTAGCTCCTCATCCATTACCTTGATCCAGCTTTCATCTTTACTGGCCTCTGCAACATTTTTTGGTTCTATGCTTAAGAGAAGGGAATATGTGCTTACTATTCTTCTCCTTGTTTGAACTCCAGTATTTGGATCTCCAATTATTTGATCAATTGGATGATTCTTTTGCCACTTACTTGTTTTGTATTTCTAGTCTTTCTCTATTTTTGAATCACTGTGGGATTTATCAGAGTCAATTTTTGGTTGTGTTTTTGGTTGTTTCTCTACCTCATCAGCCTTAATGTATTCTAGAAAGTTGTTATCATTGTCTTTTGGAGGTGCTCTTGGTTCATCAATCTTGACATTTGCACTCTCAATAATTTTTTTAAGTCTTTTATTGTAACACTTGTAAACCTTGCTTTTTGTTGAGTAACCAATAAATATACCTTCATCAGCTCTATCATCGAACTTGCCAAGGTTTTCTTCTATCCTCTTGATGTAGCACTTACTCCCAAAAACTTTAAAGTATCTTGTTGATGCCTTTTTCCAAACCATAGCCCATAGGGTGTCTTATTTTCATGTGGCCTCAACATACATCTATTTTGAATATAAATAACAATGTGGACTACTTCTTTCCAAAACCTTTTAGCTATGTTGCTTTCTATCAACATTGTCCATGCCATTTCTTGAACTGACCTATTTTTCCTTTCCACCACACCATTTTGTTGAGGTGTTCTTGCTATAGAAAACTATCTCCTGATACCATACTTATGATAGAATTCATTAAAATCATCTAAAATAAATTCACCTCCTCTCTTCGATCTCAGATATTTGATCCTCCTTCCAATTTGATTTGTTTCTTAGTTCTTGAAGGTCTCAAACTTTTCAAGTGCTTTTGACTTGTGTTTTAGAAATAGTATCCATGTCATCCTAGAATAATCATCTATGCATAGCATGAAGTACTTATCCCCATTTAAACTTTGTGTCCTCATAGGACCACACATATCAGTATGAACAACTTCAAGAGGTTTGCTAGAATAATATTCCTTAGTCTTGAAAGTGGATCTAGTGAGCTTACCCTTTTGACATGAAGAACACATACTATTTGGTGGTTTTTTGATACTTGGTATATCTCGAATGGCCTCCTTTGAACAGATTTTTACTAAGTTCTCAAAATTGATATGTCCAAGTCTCTTATGCCAAAGCCAATCTTCATCCTCCTTTCCAAGTAGACATGATCCATTTGAGGTCTCTGCCAATGTATACATATTTCCAGATGTCCTTGTGCCAACTGCAACTAACCTCCCACTGTTTGCTCTTCTAATTTCACATCCATGTTTTTTGAAAATTACATCATTTCCTCTATCACAGATTTGACTAACACTTACCAGGCTATGTTTCAAGCCAATCATAAATAATACTTCCTCTGACCTAATCTTTCCATCATTAATCTTGACTATGCCTCTACCTACAATCTTTGCTCCATCATTATTGCCAAATTTTACTGATCCCCTTCATGTTGTTCTAGTTTCTCAAATCTTCATTTGTCCCCAATCATGTGGCTAGAACAACCACTGTCTAGTATCCAAGGAGCTAGTTTATTCTCTGCTTTAAGAGCTATTTGCACTATGAGATATTCTTTTTCATCTTTTGGTTGCTTCTTCTCTTTCCATATTTTCTTGACACCTATTTTGGATTCATGCATTGTCTCTTCCTATTTGGTTTGTTGTCTCTCTGGGATTTTTCTATTATATCTCATGTCTCGTGACTGAAAAGATTTTTGCTGAAATTGATTTGAAAAAAATGTATTCCTACAATTTCTTGCAGTATGACCATATTTATGACAGTTATAGCATTCTACAGCATAATCCACCAATGGTGCAAACATATTTCTACTTGCAAAATTTCTTGGACTTACATTGTATTTGCATTCAGAGATTCTATGTCCATACCCATTGCATTTAAAATAATAACCAGAAAAGGATTGAGTGAACCTGGTTTGTGAACTCTGCCACATTGTAGTAGGTGCCAAAAATCTTCTTCTTCTTTGGTGTGCAATGTATGTGAATCCATCATTTTCCATAAACCTATCATTTCTAGCAGTATTCGTTTGCCTTGTATGAGATGGTTTTTCTTGATTAACTGGTTTCTTTTCTTCTTTGATTTTTGATTTTTTATCTACATCCTTAGAGGTTTTTCCTTCTTCAAAAACCAAGCCAAATTTAATACTTGGTGATCTTTGGTTCTTCAATATTTCATCTAGCTTTAAAGATCCTCCTTCGAATTTATGATACTCACTAATCTCATGAATCATCTCTTCTAGTTGAAGATTCATTCTTGTAATCTCTGCTTCCAATTTGCTACAGTACTCAACTTTGGTGGTGATTTGTTCTTCAATATCCTTAGTTGTTTTCCACATTTCTTCTACCTACACTTTTAAGCTTACAATGATTTCGTTTGCATCATCAAGTTTTTGAAAAGTTTTTCGATGTTTTTTTCTTTCTATCTTTAATTCTTCAAGGGTTGCAATTAATTCTCCTTCTAGATCAACTTCTACTTCATCAATTTCTTCTTTTAATTTTTGTTTTATTTCAAGTTTTTCTTCTTCAAATGCTATGAAGAGAGCTTCATCAACTTCCTTTTCCGAGTCTTCATTTGAACTGGCTTCTGATGAACTAATGTTTTTGGAAGTAAAACTTTTCTTTTTGAAATTACCTTTTCTAAAGTTTGATTTTGTCTTCTATCCACTTCTTTCTCTATTTGAACTTTCATCATCTTTATTCTTCTCATTGTGAGGATATTTTGCTGCAAAGTGCCCTACACCTCCATAATTGAAACATTTAAATGGTAGCTTTCCTTTGTATTTACCTTTTGTTCCTTTCTTTAATTTGCGAACAAATTTTGCTTCCAATTCATTAGATGTCTCTTCTTCATCAGATTATGGCATTGCTTTTGTTTTCTTCTTTACTTTGAAAGCAGCTTCCCTATCAATAGACTTTCCTATTCCTATCCTCATTTCATAAGCAACTAAAGAACCATGCATTTCATCCATACTAAAAGTATTTAAATCTTTCACTTCTTCTATGGTAGAAACTTTTGAATCAAATCTTTGAGGAAGTGAGCATAATATCTTTTTTACAATAACTGAGTCTTCAATATCTTCTCCAAGACCTTTGATTGCATTGATCACTTCATTAACCCTTAGCATATATGCTTCTATGTTTTTATCTTCATTCATCTTTAAACTCTCAAAGTGCATTCGGTGAGTTTGAAGCTTAGCCTCCTTTATCTTTATGTCTTCCTCAAGAATGCTTTTCAGTTTATCCCATTATTCTTTTGCTAATTCATAGTTCATCACTTTTACTAGCTCTCTGTACACCAATCCACACATGATGGAATTCTTGGCCTTAGAGTTATTTTCATATGCCTTCTTTTTAGTTGCATCTGTAATAGGTGTAGAGGGGGTAGTATAACCATTTTCTATGGCCACCCAAATCTCATATCCCAAGGTACTAAGGTATGTCTGCATTCTGAGTTTCTAAAAAGAATAGTTAGTGCCATCAAATAATGGAGCTTTATTTGAAGAAAACCCTTCACTTGAAGTCATTGCACCACATCCAAGATCTCCCTAGCTGATTAAGTCATAATAGGAACCTCACTATGATACCAATTGTTAAACTATGTGTGACACTAAGAGGGGGGGTGAATCAGTGTATCAATTTTAAAACATTAAATGCAAAGACTTAAATAGTGTAGCAGATAAATAGAACTAAGCAGAGCAAGCATATCAAGAGCAAACACACAACATAGAATATAATGAGGTTCACCAATGTGGCTACATCCCTGAATAAGATTGCTTGGACTTCAATCCAAATCACACCATCGTAAAGCACCAACTTTACACATAGTTTACTAGGACCAACTACAAGGAGCACCAACCCCTAAGTTTTGCAGCACTTACTGCAAGGAGCACCAACTCCTCTTGCCAAGCACCCACTTGACAGATTTACAAGGATATAATAAAGAATTAATCTCCAATTTCTTAAGACCCAAAATGGTCTAGCTCATGAACTTTTGCTTACCCCTTCTCTTTGAATCATACTCTATTCTTTTTCTTGCTCATGCCCTTGCTCTTCTCAAAATGTATTATATTTTTCAACAACATTTGGTTCATGCAAATTTACTTTTTATACCTATCCACCAAAAAACACTCCAGAACGGATCAAGAAAAGTTACACCAATCACACGGAGGGTTGTAGTCATTCTAACCAAAAGAATACTCCATATTCCATTTTTGCATTTAGTTTCTCACATATTCTATTACATATTCATCTCATTACTAGCTCATTCCATTACTCATACATACTCAGTAGCTACCCGCATCTCTATAACTGCTTGTTTCTATGTTTTCACTCATTTTTCTATTCCTGCCAATTTCTTTTCAAAAATTCAAGCTGATGTCATCAAAAATGAGTTTCAATAGCATCCAAAGAATTCAAGGAGTGACATCAGCAAATTGCCTTGCAAATTTTGGGACATACACATAAACCTGACACATGGTAGAAATCTGACTGTAAAGAAATAACACTAAGGAACTCGCTTGATAAGTATAATTCTTTGAGGTGTGATGTTAGCAAATCCAAAAATACATAGAGCACTGGATGGAAAAGGTTGTGATGTAAGCTGAAAGTCTCAAGCGCTTTTTCCAAGTAAAGAGTAAGTCTGATGAGAAACATGTGGTGAAAATCTGATTGCCAGAGTATAACACTAAGGACTTCGCTTAACAAATATAAGGCTTTGCATGCTACTGCTGGAGTAAGATGTGTGTTGTTATAGATGATGTCAGCATGAGCAAAATTACAAAGAAAGCTGGAAGGAACAAGCCATGATGTAAGCAAAAGATCTTCAACATTCTGGCTAAGTAAAGATTAAGTTTGATGATAGACACATGGCAGAGATCTGATCATGAAGAGAAAAACACTTTGGACCCCGCTTAATAGATATAAAGCTTAGTATGCAACTTTTGGATAGTGACACGTGTTGATCAATATGATGTCAGCTAAAAGTAACTTCAAAAAAAGAGTTAATTCATGGACCTCGCTTGATCATTTTCATGAGCTAGCATGAGGCTACCAGATTTAGACACACGGTTGATACATTGACATCAATAGATAGGCAAATACAATGGGAGCTGGATGAAAAGGGCAATTATGTAAGTAGACTATATCAAGCATTTCAGCCAAGTAAATGATAGACCACAGAGTGAGTAAAGTCATGATACTATCAGAATGGAACACATGGCTATGATACGACATCAGTGACTGGGAAAATACAAGGGAAGTCGGATGGAAAAGGTGATGACATCACCAACTTCAAACAAAAGTTCCATCCAAAGGAGAAAACCATGAAGTTGCTAGACTATGACACATGGTAGAGCAAGTCCAAGGTGACTTAATTAAATTTCATGTAGAAGTTCTAGCTAAGGAGGGAAATTGTGATGCTGTTAGATTGCGACACATAGGGATACGATGACATCAATAGAAGAGAAACTTCAAAGGAAGCCAGAAGGAAAGAGTAGTGATGTTAGGAATTCCAAGCTAAGGTTTCAGCCAAAGAGTAAAGTCATGAGGCTGTCGAAATGGGACATGTGGCAAGGTGAATGAAGAATGACTTTACAAATTTCAAACATAAATTTTGACCCAAGTAAGAAAACATAGAAGTTGCCAGAGAATGACACATGGCAAAGAAAAGTATTAACTTTGGTGGTTAAGGATCAACATTAAGTAATACAAACATTTAACTATGAAGGTTAAATATTAAGGCATTAAGTGAAATAATGACATCAACAAGAGTAATAATACAAAGGGACCTGGAAGCTTTTTATGATGACATCATACTTTCTAGGCAAAGGTTCCAGCTAACATTGAGAAAAATAGGAAGTAACAAAAAAATGATGTCATTATTATCCTTCATTAAAACTTCACTACGCATAATAGAATCAAAATAGAATATCAAGTTTCATGAAGACTATACTACTGCTACATCATACTCAACTGAAAATAGAACCATGTATGTGCCATTCCAATGCAATTGCATCGTGCACCATGTAAGTCTTACATACTTTGATCAATTTCATCGTGCAACCTTGTTGCTCTGCACTTGATCCATCGTGTTGCTTGATCCATTGTGTTGACAATAATGACAACCCAGCTGAAATGCAACCCTGCTGAAACGTACTCAACAACCTTATCTTAATAGAGAAATCTAATTTCTTTCCCTGACAAACCTTCTACCAAAGGGAATCTATTTTATCAGTCATGAATACTAGATAGGATTCTAGGAGGGATAAGAGAGATTATATTTTGGCTGCTATTTGGTAGTTTGGAGCAGGGGGGAGGGTCCATCTAGTTGTACCATCTATTTTTATGATGTAATTCTTGACTTTAGGTCCTAAATTGATCTTTATAAATTCTATTGCTAATCTAAGGGAATTATCTTGGGTAAGTGGGGTATAACAAAGCCAGATATTCTCCCAAAATATAATTTTATCTCCTTTTCTTATTTCCCATTTTGAGTTCTTTCATATTATATCTCTTATATCTAAGAGACCATTCTAGAATGCATATCCTTTTGGAGGGTTATGTTTACTCAAAAACTAACCATGCATGCATACAAGATAAGAGATATCACAATCAACACCATTCTCTATTATTTATGAGTAAACCTCAATTTTGATTACAAATTTTGCCTCGCATGGAGGGCTTTAGTACAATAGATGATATGGGCCTCTTGGAGGCCTTCTTTGCTAATGTTTACAAGCTCCAAGTAATGTTTTATGAAATCTATAGAAAAAAGAGAATAATGTTGATTTCTTCTTTTTTGTTGGTTCTTTGGTTCTTGTTTTCTCAAATCAGCTATTCTTCTTATAAATCCTACACATACATAAACAACACATCAAAACATATATGCTCACATAGTTTAAAATGTATGGAAGTATAATAAAATACAAGTATGAAAGCATGGAAAAATGAAATGCATTTACTTACTAAAGTCTGAATGTATTTTGGCAGAGTAAGGTTGCATTCAATCTAGGTTTTTCTACTTCGCTCTTGAAGGCTTATTTATAGATCTTGGAAACTACCAAAGTTGTTATTCTTGGGAAAAAAATCTAGATGGAAACACATATCCAGCCTTATCATTATCCTAATTCAAAGTGAAGAGGCATGGGATGATAAGATATTAGTCATCCTTTACTTTATTTTGCAAACACTTCAATTTTTTCCTTTTTTAACTTGATTTTATGCATTTCAGGGTCACCGATGATCAGGTATCAAGCACTAGCAATTGGACTCAATCGTCGACGATTG
>Ga0068628_1000594_pt1 | contig 13311 bp, 11 predicted proteins | sample InSIn2gowninarea_FD_77431 | JGI IMG/M metagenome (GOLD analysis project Ga0068628, IMG submission 77431) | Clean room microbial communities from NASA Spacecraft Assembly Facility at Jet Propulsion Laboratory, Pasadena, California, USA -... ... | reverse complement strand
CTTGCTTTGTCTCACTCAGTCATTCTCAATTGTATCCAATGCCTCGTCTATGCCAGAGGATGCGGTGTCGTCACGGCTCGAGCAATGGCTGTCCTCCCCGCCACCTTCCCTCCACCTCTCCGAGCTCTTCGTCTCCTCCCTCGGACTCCCCGTTGGGTAGTTACCCTGAGACAAGAAGTGGTCATAGCTTCCGAGCTGGTCGCGGGATTTCTTAGCCTGCAAGAGGCATCTCCAGTCTCATCCCTGGTCAACAACATACTGCCCAGTGTTGGTTCTGGAGCTGTGCTCTAAGACAGTCGAGGAGCAACAAGAGCGCAGAGGCAACAAAGCAGGCGTGAAGCTTCTAGTAGAAGCCATATTGCTGAAGAAAAAACATGAGCATGGGCAACTGTGCTGCATAAATGCAGTGGGGTGGTTGGCAAGCTCGTCGTTAATGCAGTTAATGAGGACGAGGACAAGAGGAAGGGTGGTGGTGGTAGAATCCCACACGCATGCCCAAATCCTCTGCCACATATCATTCCCTCTGATCACCCGCATCTGGGGACAAAGCAGTTTAATTTAAACAACTATAAAATAATATATTCGATAGCATATTCTTCCTTGACTAATATATAGGAAATTATCTTATACAAATTAGTACATTACTTTAAATAAACAATAAATAAATTAATTGATATAAGAAATATTCTCTCTCTTTTTTCTCCATATCATAACGAAAATATCTTATTTTATTTACGCACCCAAGGGTCTTAAAATTCTCATGAAAGTGATATAATATATTAACAACATATTCTTTGTCGATAAATATACAGGAAAGCTATTTGATACAAATTAATGCTCACTTCAAATAGAAAATAAAATAAATTATTTAACAAAAAAACTTCTCTCTCTTTTTTGTCCATATCGTTATAAAGAAAATATCATGTTTCCTTTATTTTCACGAAAGTGACAATCTCCGTGCTCAGCAATCCTCTAACTTCAAACGTGTATGGCTATGATTAAAAGTTAATTTTGTAAAAAAATATAACATAGGATTTGAACCAACAATTTCAAAATCAATGTTGTCAACTAATCTATATCCAAGGATGTGTAGAAATGAAATTTAAAATATAAGTAAAATTGTTTTTATACCCTAATGTGGATAGATGTTTTCACTATCAACGATATGCTCCCAACAATCGAATGTAGAAAGTCCTACAACCAACATAAGAATGTGATCTAAATCTATACATTCATCATCGAATCATGTAGTGTCCAGCTAACTCGAAGGGTGATTTAGTATATTTTCGATGGATTGAGAATAAATTACGCATTTGTACTAGGCTCAAGAATTCATCAACATCATGCTTGTGTTCGGTACTAGCTCTTGTCTCATAGATTATAAAATTCAATGAGTTTAGTTGGAAACTTATTGAGAAACCAATATGGACTGTTTTTTTTTTAAATCAAGGCCAATTTTATGAATTTAGTGTAATATGGTCATACAAACAAAGCAATTTATCTCAAACAACAACTTCAAACTCAAAAATTTGCTAACAGTTCCTTGATTGATAGCTGGTAAAATCAATATTGTTGTTAAACTATTATATGGAGATCATAATATGGAGATGGAGGGGATTTTAGTGGCATTGTGAAGGGTGCTTACATAACCTGAATGCCTAGATTTGATCCCAATTCATATCCATGCTCCCCAAATCAAGAAAGTGCATGCACAACCGCAACCTTCAAATGGAGAAGAGATCTCGCCATGAGGACATCCATGATAAAAATGATAAATTTGAGAAATTATAAGAAGTTTGTCTTCAAATTCCAAGGATGATGTTTACAATCAAGACGATGATATATCTAAATAGGCCTATTCAGGAATGAGCAATGAACTTCATCAATTAATCTTCGAAGCAGTAAACTATTCATGATATTTCTTTAATGTGGTCAGGTAAAACAGACACCGGTGGTTGCTTCCTTTATGCATCCACTCTCCTGAACTAGGACAAAACTCAAAGTTACTACTTAATCATACACGATGGACACTAAGGCTGGGGAGCTAAGGGTTTTGTGGCATGGTAGTGGTGCCCAATCGCTGCTACCTCTTCAAGAAAACCCCAATGGAGGGATGGTTGATAAATATATGGAGCAGTGATATTGATCCAGGGGATGTATATGGATTGAACCGAAGTTTCCTTGCATGTTGTTGCAATGGGCGACGGTGCTGACAAAGGTTCACGAGATGTTGAGTTCATCAATCCTGGTATGAAAATGAAACAAAGAGTTATCTCATCCTTGTTCAACAACCTGTTTCAAAAATTTCGTGCTCAATTTGCAATTTGAAATTCCAGGCGCCAAGGTATTTGAAATCCATGGTGCAGATGTAACATTGAATGCATTTAAGTTCACGTCTTATCAACCACTTTAATTGGCTTCAGGGAGTCAGATTCGTCGATCCACTATAAATTGGGAGAGTTGTCGATTTGGGAGAATCCTATTTCCAACTCTACAGAAAAGTAAATGCGCTCTGACATGCGAGGCAAATAGCGTTCGCCCTCTCTCTCCACGCTGCTATCTCGATTCACATGCTGTCACTCAGAGGGCGAGCGCTATTTGCCTCGCACGTCAGAGTGCATTTACTTTTCTATAGAGTTGGAAATAGGAGTTTCCGTCGATTTGCCGAAATATTGAAAGTATTAATGGAACCGACCACGGAGATGGATGGGGCCCCACTGTCCACATTAATGAGCTTGAGAAACCTGCAATCAAGATAAGCTTGGCGGTATAGTTGCACAAGAGTCATGATTTGTCTTAGACTTCCAATAGGGAGAAAAATTTAGGAAAGGATTTGGGTGATTGTAAAATCCTATCATTATGGATACTAAGGGATTAACAAATGCAAATTGTGTGAAGAGTAACTGTCAACAGTTCCTTTGCAAAATATGGCAACAAGGAAACTTTTCTCTGCCTCAACTCAAACATTATTTTACAATTACAATACAAGTTTAAACCAAAATTATTCAATAGAGTGATTGAATTTGCAGGTGGTTGATAATTCTTCAATATAGACTAGATGAATAGATCAGAGTTTCTCCCTAGTTTAGTGGGAGGTTTTGCCACAGTGGGTGACTTGAAGTTACCTTCATACTTCCGAAAACCATTTCCAACAGTTTGCTTCCAATCAGTGTACGATTTCAAAGAAAAAATGTAGTTCATAACTTTCATCAACGATCCTCCCCGAAAGAAATCTCAAGTAATCTATGCGTACAAAGGATAAACCGAGGTAATCGGTTCATTGCTTGCCATATTTAGGCCTTCTTCCAACAGACTGTTTGAGGTAAAATCACAATAAAAGTGTGTGAGGTGATTGATTGGTCCACTTTTCCCCTTAATATTATGGTGTGAAGGAAACAATGTTTATTCACTTGTAGTAACTCTTACCTTTTCCAAATCAATCGCTTCTAAGGTTGGAAGGTTCAGTTCTTGAACTGCAAAAAGGAAGTTCCTCACATTTCCAAAATACCGATAAGCCAAGAGAGGTGCTCCATCAGAAGAAGGTAATGAAAGAGTCAAACTCTTCACCAGTTGGTACGAAAAATAAAATCATGTCCACATCATTTCATAGCAAAATATTATTGATTTAAAATTAGCAGAGCAATTGTTGATTTGGCTGATTGTTCGGGGTTTAATGCTTTTCATATTTCTAAGAAGGTTATGTACAGAGGTTACATTCTGTGTTATATTTTGTAAACTCACTATTGACTCTTAAGCATCAACTTTAAGGCCATATCAAACCTTCTCTTATGTAACATTAATTTTGACAAATAAATATTTTCCATTACGGTGAAAATGTCAAAAAAAAAATGGCAGGAATGACAGAGATCAAATTGTTGTGTTAATGCAAAACCAAACTCCATAATGTTGTCAATAATTGGACTAATTAACAACTAAAATTTTAATTGCAAACATGTAAGTCACCTAAGAGTTAGGTTGGGTGGTGATTCATCACTTACACAAGCATAATCTATTGGGTGGGTTGTGATTCATATGCCATATTTTGCATGTGCTTAATCATGGATATGTATAAGTCATTAGATTTAATTAATAAATACAATGAATTAAAAGAGTTTAAGAGAAATGCGGGTAGGATATGTTTGTTGATTTACATTTCAATGTGTGTTATCAATCATGCGTTATCACAACTAAAACATTTAATTTCCTTGATTAAAAGGAATTAGGACTCTCATAAAAATATTTATTTAACCACTATAACATTTTCCAAAGAATATCTCCCAATATTCATTTGAACATCCTAAAAAAATTCAATTCAAACATCTTGTCCAAAAAAAAGCAGTTGGAAAAAAGAGTAAAGGCCATCAAAGGTAAGGCCACTGAATTTCTATCTTTTCACTGTATGATTATTTATTTTATTATCTATAGGACAAAGATTCATGTATTTTAAATGGACAATATCTAATAAGATATAATGGTTATATTTTTTTAAGTCAATATTTGTAGATGAGAACATACAATATTGGCAAACCTGATTATAAATTTAAAGGATCTCAATCAATAAGAGATCAGAGATCCATTTACTGTACTGATTCTCAATTTTTTTATGAACAACAACACTAAATCATTTCAAAATACTAGTGAGTGAGTGGTTAATTTCTATATTGTAATATCATCCATTATAATAGTTTTCCATTAATCTAATTGGGTAAATGAGTTAAGTTTTTTATTTATTTGAGGACCATTTACTGTACTGATTCTCAATTTTTTTATGAACAACAACACTAAATCATTTCAAAATACCAGTGAGTGAGTGGTTAATTTCTATATTGTAATATCATTCATTATAATAGTTTTCCATTAATCTAATTGGGTAAATGAGTTAAGTTTTTTATTTATTTGAGGACGCTATTCTATATTCTCAATTTGATGGTGCTATGTTCATATTGACAAGTATAATTTCACTCTAAAGTTAATCAATTAATGGGCCTAGTTTGTAGTTTTTACGAACTTGTGGAAGTGGTCTCATAGTTTGAACAATTTAATTGTTTTTTTTAATTAATTGGTGTTGTATTACTCCTTGAAAGATTGATAATATTAGGATGATGAAATTTAAAAATGTTAGATCAAATGTGCATGTGTTGTTGAAATTATTACAATTTAACAATTTTAGTGACATTTCTTTGGGCCTTTTGGGTAATTGCTAGTCTTCATCATTAACATGTTTCAAATACCTAACTTTTAATTAACCAAATAAATTGATTATAATTTTTCACATTGTATAAACATGTTGAAATAGAGGTTCTTTAGATATTTAATTACAAGAGACATGTAAACTTAACTTTTAATTAACCAAATAAATTGATTATAATTTTTCACATTGTATAAACATGTTGAAATAGAGGTTCTTTAGATATTTAATTACAAGAGACATGTAAACTTTATTATTTTTGGGAAAAGCCTTTTCACCTCTTTTCACTACTTATACTATATTGTTTTATTTAAACTTAAAAAAAAACCTACATAAATAACACACCATGTCGATGGAATATATACATTAAAAAATAATCATATTGTTTTATTTAAACTTAAAAAAAAACCTACATAAATAACAATATATACATTAAAAAATAATCATATTGTTTTATTTAAACTTAAAAAAAAACCTACATAAATAACACACCATGTCGATGGAATATATACATTAAAAAATAATCATAATAATGTTGTAAACTAGGAAATTAATAAAGACTTGAAACAGAACCAAAAAAAACGATACACACTTTCAATTTACAACATAAGCACTACGCATTTTGTTCAACCTTCCTTTCTTCCGTAACGTATGCTAATACTTTATATAGTAGAGGGATGAAACTTATTGGTATGGATGTTGTGACACATAATGAGGTATGCCATGTATCCATTACATATGGGAGCCCATGTATCCATTACCACGTGCCCATCACATGTCACGCTATGTGCTATATACATTAACACTTGTCTTTCATCGTGCATTGTCCATTTAACCAAAGCATTTGGCTGTAGAGGTGTAGATAACAGAATTTCTGTGCTGCCAAATTCCCTGTGTGCTTCATTTCCATCAGCATTTTTTTCGAGCAGAGCTTTTACCTTCATTAAAGGATTTGGTTTTGTGTGTTCAACTTTCTAGCAGTTACAGGTTCCGGTTTTGTGTGTTCAGCTTTCTAGCAGTTACAGGTTCTATCCACGCTCATTACTTGGAGATTCACTATGATGCTAATCTGATTGATAGGATACTTGGAGATTCACTGTGATGCTAATGATACCTGAAAGAAAAAATGAACGGAAACCACTTTTAGCATAGTTGAATTGGATACCTACAGCAGTGACTGACACTATTGAATTGGATAGTTATCTCGTGGTAATGACCTCTGCATTTTGGTAACCATTAAGGAAATGCTTATTATTTTCATGAACTGTTTCAGAAGTTGTTTCGACAAGACCTTTTAGTTGCAAGTCTCTGATTGAGGTTCTTATTGTGTTTTCCTTTACAGGGATGCATGGGATACGGCCTCTGAAATTTGTCTTTCTCAGCTTCCAACTTTCAGGTAAGTTCTCGCCATGCTGAATTGTATATACAATCTAAATTTTCACTTATACCAAACCTGCACAACAAATAAAACAAATAAACTACAGTCCCGGCACCTCTAAACATGATATCCCCCATCTTAGATGGTGCAAACCAACATCTTCTCCTAGTCATGATATTCCTATTTTGTTTGCACTTGTGTTCATAGTTATTTTGTGGAAATGTCCTCCTTCAAGACTTTCTTCCTTCAAGATTCTCTGGACTGTGAATTTCCTCCTTTTAAATTACATTGTTCAAATCTCCTTCCTTCTCGTTTGTCTTCATAGTAAGCATCTGATCAAAACATTTGTTTTGAATTTATAAATGCGCTCCTCTTTTTAAAGGAGCATAGCACCAAGATCTTCAAGTGAAACCGTGCAAGTCTTCTTTGATGGTTCAGACACCTCAATCAACCAATCACTTTGTCAAGTCTGCTGTCAGAGCTCCCAATTCCTTCAGTTCGACAGTATCAACAACAAGAAGTTGGTTGCAAAGTCTTCCATGTGGGTTATATAATCAACAAGTCTCATTATCAATAGTTTTCAAAGGCTACAATGGTTTGCAGAAGTAGATAAAATAATCAAAGCCTACAATTGTATCAATAGGTTTCAAAGCCTACAATTGTTTACAATTGTATCAATAGGTTTCAAAGCCTACAATTGTTTGCAGAAGTAGATAAAATAAGATAAGTTTGTTAACATGCAAAAGTCCAATAAAGGACCACAATGTTGGTCCACGAGATTAAAAAAAAATAACTTTAACTTAAATATAGTGGGAATGCGAAAACATCTCTTAACACAATTTGCCTATAGGACACTCGATTTATTTGAGGTCTTAAATGGATTCTATATTATGATTCATATAGGAATAATATGATGATTTATAGTAGAGTAGAGTTGAAGTTATAGTGTGCATCGTCATCACATTCTTCAAAGATCCTCCACAACCTTTGCTTCACTGAAACGTTCTTTATGCAAAATCTCCATTATTGAAACGTTCTTTATGCAAAATGTCCAAATGTCCAAATGGAATAGCTGCCACGATACTAGGGAGTGCTTGGTTTCTTTGAAGAATAGCCACGCAACATGAAATTCACATAAAATCTAAAAAACATTGCTTTCTTTGAAGAATTCACATAAAATCTAAAAAACATTGCTTTCTTTGAAGAATACTCACGCAACATGAATCTACAAAACTTTATAAAAATAGAACTACCACTGCTCTAACATCCATTATCAATGACAATTTTCAAGAATCGATCATGGCTTTGATAATTTAGGATGCCTTTGATAATTTAGGACTCTTTAATCAGAACTAACAAAACTAATGTGGCCCTGAGTCAGGGTATAGGGTATCTCTAGGAGCAGAAATATCTATAGCTTGAAGCTTATCGAACTTTCCTAGTTCTAAAGTCACATTGCCACTTAATAAATTGTTTGACAAGTTGAAATACAAAGGCTAAATTTGCAAGGCCTGCAAGCTCTTCAGGTATGTGCCCACTAAGCTTGTTGTATGATAGATCTAGCAGTAGTAAGTTCACACATTTCCCTAAATGTGCAGGTATATCTCGTGATAACGGGTTATGATTAAGATCTAAATATCTTAATTGCAGGAGGTTGGCCACAAAATCAGGGATTCTTCGAGAGATTATTTCTAGAGAGTTTTAAGAGCCCTAAGCTTTTTAGCTGCCCAATTTCCATAGGGATGTTTCCGTGTAAATTATTGAAATCCATTTATAACCTCTCCAACTTTTGAAGCATACTAACTGAAGAAGGGATTGATCTTGTAAAAGAATTACCTTTTAAACTAAGGAATGTTAAGCTACTTAAATTTCCAATCGCCGGAGGTATTTCTCCAGCTAATTCGTTGATACTCACGTCTAAGTATTCGAGTTTTGTAGAGAGGTGGCATATAGAAAACGACAATTTCCCAATGAAGTTATTATCCAATAACAATATTTGTTGTAGATTGGAACAATTACTTATAAGGGCAGTGAGAATGGGGCATCTCCCAGTGCTGCCTCTAATCAGGTGATTGTTGTCAAAGTAAAGCGTCTGGAGATGTGTCAATTTACCCAACTCCATGGGCACTGTTCCACTGAGCTGGTTCTGTTCTAAGGAAATCACTTGAATCTTCGTAAAATTGAGACGAGGAGGATTAGAGAATGTTAAAAACCAATATTCTATTGCTGCAAACTGAGCAGCTCTCATGTCAGAGCTTCACCTATGGCAGAACCCTCTGTACCATCACATTCACATAATCTATTACATATACTTGCACAATATCGGGTGGTTTGAACCACTCCATAACAAATATGATCTCAATCCTATTCTAAAGCAATAAACACTCAAACATAGGAAAGCTAACTTTCTCCATTAATGCTAACACTCCTCCTTAATGGAAAAAGGGTTCACTAAAAAAACTCAAATGGCATACGATGCCTATTGGTCTAAGTCTCACAGCTAGGCTTACAATGATAAAAGACAAAGCTTTCATTTTTGTCTTCTTGCAGCAGAGCCCATACTTATTCATTTGTGGATGAAGCTTCATCTTCACTTTCTTTGCCACAAGCCATAAGAAAATGATGGAGCTTCACCTCCTCTTCATGCATTTCCCCCTCCGAGGGAACACATGAACTCTTATCCTCCTCTTCGAGTATATACTAACATTCTTTGCATTTGATGGTTCTTGGGATTCTTCAAATGCTTCTTCTTGTCTCCCCATTATCTGCACAGAAAACAATGTTAGATTTATAAAGAGGACCACATTTGCTTTTGTCTTCCTGCTCCTTCAGGAGAGCTTTCATTTCTCCATCTCTCCCTACCCCATCCCTCTCTGCTGACATAGTTATGCCTTCATCCTTTTCACTCAGTTCCGTTGCTGCAAGCATGTTTTGCATTTGATCTGTATGTGAAGATAGGCCTGCCTTCTCACCAAACAGTAATTCATCAATAAGATATTTTTCAATCATCAAATTGATCCACTCATCATGAGGTATATAAGTCTCATCAAACTTGATTTCTGCATCAGGAAAATTTTCAGGTTCTACAATAAATGGATGTGTTTTCATCATCACAAGTTTCAGTTACAAACACACATTCATCACCCATCATTGCGTCTTCAGTTTCACAATCAAATATGGGATCATTTTCAAGAGAAATATCTTCAACATAATTGCCCTCATTCAAACAATATTTCATTTCTAAAACATCCCATAAGAATTTTGCACTAAGAATCTCTCCATATTCATATATTATGCTGAGTATGATGTTATCATCTAATGAAAATGTTATAAAGCTTAACGCTGATGCATCTCCACTATCATTAATAACATCTTCAACATAATCCAATAAATTTACCTTCCATAATACTGTTTTCATTTCATTTACCCATATTTCATAATTCATACCTGAAAAAGATGGTAATTCTGGCATTAACCATTTAATAATCTCACCAAATTCCAAATATGCATCTTCATCCGCTACTGGTCCATTAATGTCAACCTGAAACACATTACTAAATTCAGCAAAACAATATTTTGCATTTCTCCTTTGATGCTTTCTCCTTAGTTTTGAGACTCTTTCAGTTTACTTTGAAGACCCATTTTCTCCCCTATCAATTTTGGATCTAGAAATTGATCCACCACGCTCACGGCTGCGCACTTCAGTCTGCTCTAGCACCCACACCAAAGCACAAAACACCACAGTCGAATGTCAGACGGATGCTCTCGGTTCTCTCCACCAGGGTGATCCCAGTTCCGTCCAGGCAGTGGAAGACACAGCTTGGCGTCCCCCTCAGCTTCCTGTGCTTGTCTAAACACATGCGCTCACTGCCACGGCCAATTCGGTCTCCAGCCAACTAAATCGACCTCCAATTTAGCCGTTGCCAAGCAACACACCACGACGTTGATCGATCCGCGCCAATCAACTCCCACAGCAAAACGAGACCACTGTAACAGCAGCGAAAATCGAGAACCGTCCAAACAACCAATTCGGCCTCTACTGCTGCACCTCCTCACCAACAGCGCTCTTCAACAACAACGCCCTTAATAGCGCTCTTTGCCACAGTTCTTCTTAGCAAATCGGCCTCAGCAACAGCTGCAACACGCCTCATGCAACAGCTGCAACACGCAGACCAGTGCTCCTGACACTTCACGCAACTGCTACAACATGCAAATCACAAGACGGCTTTCCTCCACACAATGAGAGATTTCCTCACACTGTTGACAGCATCCCAAGGCACTCACCAACCCCACGCAGATCACTTCACAGATCGTAGATGGGATCGCACCACGGCCTTCTTACGTAGAGGCAGCCAGCAAAGGGGCTCGAGTCAGACCACGACCTCCATATCACTTCTCGTCAGGCAGCCACGACCTCCACGTCCAGATGGCGCCCCTCTCTCGGCCTCCACTTCCTCGCAGTGTGGATCTTGCAACAGTGTTCCAACAGAGAAATGGGTGATGGGTGTGGAAAAGACAAAAGGATTGCGAAAGAGAATGAAAGAAAGGGTGGCAAGGAAAAGCATTATGGTAATCTGCATCTCTTCCGTGACAGAATGGTTTTTGATGAGAAAATGGAGTTTGGTAATGTAGTAGCTATATAGTTGCTGCTGCATTGAGTGAAGAGACTCAATGCATTGATCGGAAGCATTGGTGAGAACCAATTATTTATTAATTTTGCAAAGAGAAAAGTGTAGTCAGATTAAAATAAATCCCCAGCGAATACAATAGCGTTTGCACTCACCAGCGAGTAGAATGAGGCCGTGTCCAAAAAGTCCGCGCTCCATAAAATCAATTAAAAGTCAATATTACTTAAAATATTAAAGTAAATATTACTTCAATGTACGGCAAAATGAATTGAAAAAAATCTAACACACCCTATAATAAATGAAAAAAGGTCTATAAAATTAATCATAAATCTTTCTCCTTGCCTCTCAGTAAATGAAAGTAATAAATCTTTCTCCTTGCCTCTCGGTAAACGAAAGTAAAAAGTAAAAAGTCCATCCAATTAATAAAAACTCTTTCTCCTTATTAATTTGGTAACGAAATGCCTTTTTTTAACGAAATAAAAGTCACGAATTACCTTCTTTTTTTCTTTAATCACATTCCTTTATAAAAATTGCTTTATAAGTTTAAATGTTTTATTTAAATAAATTAAAAAATATTAATAAAAATTATATATAAAACTTTTATTATATAAATGATAATACTGTTTTATAAAAAATATGTATGCTTTTATAGAAAATGTGTCTATTTTATTAAGAAAACACATAGATGAGCATATTTACATTTCTTTCTGATTTTATTAAGATAATAAGACAAAGTAAAACGTAATTTAGATCAAAAAGGACATTTTTAGTTACTTATTTTAGTTTTTTTGGGTTTAGGTATTTAATAGTCGTATGTGTTTTTTTATTTTTTCCATTAATTAATAGTTTTGGTTTAATAATAATTATTTCTTGTAATATTCATGGTAATAAGCAAGCTTAGTTTATAATTAGAATGAAAAGTATTCCATTCCTTAAGCTTAATTTATAATTAAAATGGAAAATATTTCATTCTTTATTCTTGGAAATGTTTAGAGAAAATTAAGAACCAGACACTTTAACACTTTGACAATGTTAAAACTCAAACACACTAAGAAAACTTTCCTCTCACAAAATGAAATATTTAGTTTCTAATAGGTGGCTAATGACTAGGACTGATCATAGGTATTAGGATTGATCATAGGTATTTCACATAGGTGCATTAGCCATAAATTACAACCAAATGAATATTTGAGGAATTATAAGAAGAATGTGTACGAGAATCTAGATATTATGAGACAAAAAGGATGAATGTCCAATTGTTGTGCTTGCAAATGATGATCTAAAAGAGGGTACATGTTGCTTCCTCGCATGGTGTAGATATGGAAAATTCTTTAATGTTTAACAATATTCCAACGCGTCTATTTTATATTTAAAATAATGATTTAAAATCTAGGAAGAGAGAGAAAATGATAAAAGAAATCTCTAGAGTGTGAGTCAGGCCTTCACATTCCATGGTAGGAGGATTGAATGTGTTTTTAGAAAGGGGTCATTACAACCCCCATCTCTAATGTAATAGTTGGAAATTTTACTTAATAAATTATGTTTTCCCATTAGATATTTGATATTATGTTTGTTGCATATTCTTCTTCGAGCATTTGTTGTCATATCCTAGTATTATTGATGTGCCTTGGGGGGAAATTATTGGATGGAGCTTGTTTGTGAAGCAGTGAGATAGATTGAGATAATGCAGAGGTTGCTCGGGCTTGAGCAAAGCATTGTAATCTAATCATATTTTTCTGATTAATGCAATATACAAATAACAAGGTTTTTAGCTGCGGCTTTCCCCAGAAAATTATTGTGTTATGTGTGATTGGATTCTTTCTCTTTTATGCTTCGTGATTTCATCGATCATTTGTTCTTTCTGCTGATGAGTAGAGTAGATTCAAGTCAATTGTTTTAACATATTATAATGTACAATTTAAATCTACAAGGAATTCCCACATGGTATCAGAGCTGAAATCATTATAGAAGAGGAGAATACGAGTTTGTCTTTTGTAGGAGAAATTGAATTTGTAGTATCATACTTTAGAGCCAACAGGATGTCATTCTATGAATTGAGACTTGAATATGCCCTTGAGGGTAGTTTGAACTATATTGCTTGGAAGGATAGGATGGAG
>Ga0068628_1000590_pt1 | contig 13361 bp, 10 predicted proteins | sample InSIn2gowninarea_FD_77431 | JGI IMG/M metagenome (GOLD analysis project Ga0068628, IMG submission 77431) | Clean room microbial communities from NASA Spacecraft Assembly Facility at Jet Propulsion Laboratory, Pasadena, California, USA -... ... | reverse complement strand
TGAATGTCCCTTTTTGACCTTGGGATGGACAATGTCTGAATTGCTTGAACTCTTGCTGGATTGATCTTCACACCTTTGGCAGAAACAATATGTCCTAGTAGTTTTCCTTCTTCTAGAGAAAACTGTGACTTCTTTGGGTTTATAGAAATTCCAAACTGTCTGCATTTTAGGAACACCTTCTTCAAATGTTGCAAATGGTCCTTGTGACTACTGGAAAAGACTGTTATGTCATTAAGGTAAATAAGGACAAACTTGTCCTTCTCTCCCACAAAGGCTATGTCCATGGCCCTCTGAAAAGTAGCCCGAACATTCATCAGTCCAAAAGGCATTTTAGAGTACATGAAAGTGCCCCAAGGAGTAGAGAAGGCAGTCTTTTCCTGGTCCTCTAGATGTACAACAATCTGATTGTACCCTGAAAATCCATCTAAGAAAGACATAACTCTAGCCCCTGAAACTTTTTGCAGCAAGTGTTCCATCTTAGGCAGGGGGTAGTTGTCTTTTTTAGAGCATTTGTTCAAATTCCTGAAGTCAACACAAAGGTTGATTTCTCCATTCTTCTCTCTTACTACCACAAGGTTAGCTATCCACTTTGAATACCTTAGGGGAACTATGATCTTGACATCCAGCAGCTTCTTGATTTCCTTTTCAACCAAAGTCAATATGAGAGGGCTGATAGGTCTTAATTTCTGCTTAAAAGGGATGGTGTTCTTCTCTAGTGGAATCTTATGTTGAATGATGTCGGTGGCATAGGCCTTAAGATCATTGTATTCCCAAGCAAAAATATCAGCAATTTTTTTCATCAGGGTGCAATACTCGGAACTTTGGGCAGAAGACAAGTGAGTGGATAGATTTATGTACTTTGGATGGGTTGGACTCCCTACATTATGTCTATGAACAACATACTCGTTTTATTTTTTGGCAGGCTTATAAGGTATATCATTATGATCAAACAACTTCTCCAGGGGTACCAATCCTTTGGGTATATAGTTACTAGGCAGTTGGACAATGATTTCTTGGCAAATCTCATCCTTTAGCTTGGACTAGTTGCATTCTTCATTGGTTTCGTTTTCTTGGTCAATGTGCATTTCAGAAAATTCATCAATGACTTGTAAAAACCTATTAATGTCATCATCATCTTCAAAAATTTTCCAGTATTTTACATTTTCTGGCAGAGATGGTCTATATTTCACCTGAACTTCATAAGTCAATTTGAGAGGCAAAGGAAGAATAAATGTGCTAGCAGACATAGCAAGGGAATCAACAAGCTGGTTCTTCATTTTAGAGATGTAAGAAATGTTGAAACTATTAAAAGAATCCTTGAGCTTCCATACCTCATCTCTGTATGCTTTCAACCTTGGATGCTTTGCTTGGAAAGTTTTGTTGACCTGCTGAATGATAAGGTCTGCATCTCCAAACACCTTCAGACCTTTGATGCCCATTTCTTTAGCAGCGTTTAAGCCCAATATCAAGGCTTCGTACTCTGCTATGTTATTTGTGACCTGAAAAGTTAATTTGAAAGATAAATAAATGCATTCCTGTGTGGGGGAGACAAGGACTACACCTGTCCCTACAGCTTCCTTAGAGCAAGCTCCATCAAAGAACATGTCCCAAATTTGTGCATCTTCTTCCTCTGTGATTTGGCAAACCAGTTTCTTAAGCTACGTGGAGGCCAACTGGGATTCTTCAATCTAAAGAATACAGGCTCCAAAATCAATTTTAACAACATAGATGGGATGATTAGTGGGATTCCTTTCATCATTGATGATATAAGCCAACTGAGCTTCTCTGTATAATGTCCTACTCTCACCTCCAAAAACTAGGACAGTAGCATAGGACAGATCATTTTGCAATGTCCCACCTAATCTCTTGATCCAACCTCTAGAGAGAAACATGCAAAACTTGGGAGGTACATCTGCTACCACAATATCCATCATCATGCTCTTCATGGGCATCCGAGACAAGGTGATGGCTAGGTGCTTGATTAATCCCAAACATTTCACTTTTCTAGAGTCAAAAGAAAATAGGTCATGATAAGACTTGGTAATGTCAAGACCCAACTCATCCATGATAGCCTTGGGCATTAGATTGAGACTGGATACTGTGTCCAAAAGGCAGTTGTGAAGGATTTTGTCATGAACAGTCAAAGATAGATAGAATGATGGGGAGTTGTCATCACAATTTTCAATCATTTGGCTGAGAACAACAATTGGTTTGTCATCTTATAGATTTACATAGTCAATGGAGGCTTGGATGGCTTTAGGCTCAAGGGCTTTGAGGATAGATCTCTTGAATGACTCATTCTTCACTAGTTCAATGAGATGTATAGGTATGCTTAGCTTCTAAATTTCTGATTCAAAACTGAAAGGAGAAGGAGACTTGTCAAGGCCTCTTACCTCGTAAGTTGGAGCTTTGAGGATGATGGGATCAACTGCTGGTTGTTTATGCTTTTTAGCTTGTTGTATTGTAGGGACATCAGCTCTTTGAAAAGGAGTTTCCTTGGCATTATTTATCTTTTACCTCAGATCATATCTGTGTTGATCAGCGGTTTGCAGAACAGCTTCACCATCCCATTCTTGGCTGATCTGGTCATTGAATAATGACTTTCCATAGGCAACCGAAGTAAAAAAGGAGGCACTGCCTTTGTCTTCCAGACAATGGATCTCATCATCTTCTTCAAACTGCTCTTCTTCCATGACTACATCTTGGAAAGGGGTCTTCACCCTTTGGTCTTCATTGGCATCTTTTCTTCTTTGCAAAATCTGCAACTGCTCATTAGCTCTTCTATATGGATTTGGATTTCTAGGAGCAAAGGTATTAGGAACTCTTCCTTTCCCACGATGCTACTCAAACTTTAATTTGGATATTTTAGAGGCTAATTACTCTATCATCTTGGTCATTTTATCTATCTTGGGATCTAAAGATGATGAAGATTCGCCCCTTTGTCTCATTCTATCAACATTTCCCTTGAGCTTCTATGCAGCCATGATGTTTGATTCTACTTCCAAGGCTACATCCTGCATATCAGCCAAGGTAGCACATCGCCTCTCCCTCAATAGTAGACAAAAGTCAGAATCAAAGGCACTGGCATAGGTGATTTTGGCAGAGGTGGTGGATTTTACTTCAGCTGGTATCTTGTTGTACATGCGGTTAAACCTCTTATTAAAATCAGACAACAACTCACCATTTTCCCTCTTTAAGTTCCCAAACTCGGTGTGGTAGAAGAGTAGATCCTTCTTATCCCCCCAATGCTTTAGGAATGCATCATCTAAAGCCTCAATATTTGCTATATACCTTGGGGTTAGTTCTCTGAACCATTTTCTAGCCTCTCCATCTATACTTTGGACAAAGACTTTCATCCATACATTATCTTCACTAATGTCCAGGTTATTAGCATAGCTATAGAATGATTCAAGATGTTCCTCAACTGTAACACCTTTTGTCCCAGTGAACTTAGGCCTATACTTCTGATATTGTCCAGTAGGCATGGCATTCAAAGGAGTGGGTAGTACTAGAGATCCATACCTAGCAGCTATGATTCTTTCCATTTTGGTAGGTGCTTGTGGTCCTGCCATAGCTGTGGTGGCTATAAGGGTACTGGAAATCTGAATGACAGGGGGTTGAGGAGTGACTAATAGGACTAAAGGAGTATGATGGATAGGAGGAGAGGTTTCCTTTGGGCTTGCAACAAAAGGAGAACCTAAAGAATAAGGATCTATATGAGTCTCTGAGATTTTTTCTTCACTACTAGTATTAAATGCTATACTCTGAACATGTATTTGTTCTATTACAGGATTTTCTTGAAGAGATATAGAATATTGTTTAGAGCTACCTGTCCTGATGCTCCCTTCTACAATGCCTTTCTTTCTTTGATGATTTTTTCAGGGTCAGATACTGGGTTAGCTTATGGCTTTTAAGGATTTCTCTGAGTATGCCTCACAAACTGAGCTAGAACTATGACGTGGAATCGCTAAGAGGTTCGTCCTCCAGTAGAGTCGCCAGATAGATGATTACAACCAAAAAAGTGCCCAGACTTTATCTATCATCAAAGATGGATCTGTGTCATCTCCTAGGGAATCTGAGCTTCAGTCTCCTCTCCCCAGCAATGGCGTCAATTATGTTAGCACTCCAGGAAGCTCTCTTAGGTTGTAGCTCAGAGATGCTTGGAAACATATAAATCTTCAATATTTTTCTCTGAACTATTGGAATGGATTGGGGTTTGGATCAAGTCAGATGACCGTTTCAACTCTATTTCACTCAAAAGATGGATGAACACCCTCAGCTAGACAAGGCTTTCAACCACTAATGCTCAATAGATTATAGATTCAATGGATAGATGGAGAATACTGACTGCACCAACAAATGCATACATAAACACATATGAATGGCTAGCTATAGAAAGCAAATGAAGCTTACAAATCTAATTTATCAATGCAGAGATAAAATGATAGTTATCTGGCATTGGACACATAAGAAAACATGAATAACCCATTCAAGTGCAAGCTTAGAATAGAGGGAAAGATGAGGATTGAACATATAACAACAAAATAAGCTTGTATTACTGGAATGAAGATGAGATGCTGAGAGGAGTAGAGTCTCCACAGTCTCCAAAAGTTGAACCTCAAATCCTCTCAACTTCCAACCTTTTATAGGCCTTTTACAATGCTCTCAAACCCTCTGAGGATCGAGAGGTATTAATCTATCCTCTCTGTCTTTTTAACAACTTGATGCCATGACTAGACATGCATGAGCTCGGAGGTCTCGTTTTCTAACAACAGTAACCAAATTCTGGTAAGTTTGCCTTGTTATCTGGTAGCTCGCTCGTGCCAAAGATGCTCCATAACCATTGTTGTTGGTTCGGCTGTGTTGCGCTATTGTTTTTCCCTTTTTCGGCTTTATGTCTGCTCAAATCCCTAAAACGGCCGCTTTCTATTTTACACAGAGAAACACGTTCAAACTGTGAAAATCCGCCACGAACACTACTCATCCAGACTTCAAAAGTCCTTAAATCTAGTCTATTCTCCTATCAGGTCCGTCCTCAATCGTTGTCGCAAGTCGCTTCGGCCTTGTTCCAAGGCTTCCCTTTATATTTTGGAAATACGTTTAAAACATTGAAAATAACGTGAAAATTGGCTCCCTCCGTACTTCAAATATTATATATTTCACTTCATGAACCCTTTCGAGTCTGGGTCTTATCTTATCGGCATTGTTTCTTTGTACTTCGTTAAATAACAAAAATATGCAAAATACATAGAAGAATGGCTTTAGGCGGATCTCCTCTGTGAAGCTCCGATGCGATATCGTAATGCGATTGATCGCAATCGCATATCGCTATAACCCCAAGCCGTTTAGTCTACGCCAATATTTTCCGATTGCAATCTGTCGACTGGATCTGGACCGTTGATCGGCCAGATCTGACGGTTGTTGTGCATTCATTTCTCAAGCCTCCGCTGCTCTGTTTTTCACTGCTTTCTAGTGTTTTTCGCCTCCCGATAGTGTTTTTCCCCCTGTTTGAAGGTTCCCCTTATGCGATGGTTTTGATCTTCTGAATGAATTTTAAGAAGATTTCGAAGACTTAGAGAGTGTTTTGGATCTGTTTGGATCAGCGCCTCAGGGCTAACAGGACCTAATGCAATTATAGATGCGAAAGTAGTATCTTTTAAGTCTGGCTTATGGCCAGAGCGGAGCAAGAGGAGACGTGGCCATCAGAGCTAAAACAGGGGACATTTCCCCTAAAAATAGCAGCACTGCATTGTAGGGGCTAACAGGACCGATGATTTAGATATTATTTCATGTGATTTACATTCATATTTAGTGTTATTTTTCTTTGTTCTTATATTCAAGATGTGTGTTCTCTTTTTCAGGATGTGTGAAAAACTCTTGGTTTAAAGTTGTAATGCAGGTTGTACTCTTGAGTCCCATTAACACAATTTTGGTCATTCCTGGACATTAAAAAAAAAAAAACCAATGTGGCATGGTCGTAAAACACAATTCATTATATTTCACTCCAACTTTTATTACACCCTCACTTCCGTAATTGCCATTGCATGGATTCAATCTTGAATTTTGATGACTAGAGCAAGCCCATAAAAATAGTTCACAATAGAAAATTTGAGGACATATGTTAAGTACTCGAAATAAAAGGAGTGATAATTAGGACAATATTTTTGAAGATCGCTCAAATTTGGGGAATTTATCGGTGACAGAATCGAACTTCATTGGCAGTAGTGTTCTTGCATTTCATATCTCGCAAGAGCTTGTGGGACACCTGGGGACTGTGATACAATGATCCGGGCGATGAATATGCTTTTATTTACTTTTGGTTATTTGTTTCTTTCTTTGTAGGAATGTGAACTATATGCATTTAATACATGTAGGCTTTGGATTTTGATCCATTTCAGGATCACATTGTCAAATAAATGTTTGTTCATTACCAGAGCCAAAAACCGAGAGAATGTGCTCCAAGTCACACTAGTGCAAAGACTACCAAATGTAATTTTATTTTGATATTAGACTTTGGATCAATGAGTCTTATATTTAAATTTTTCGATATTTTCTTTGGAATGCTTTGTAAGATATTGGTTTGATGTCTTTCTCCATTATTTTATAGGATGTTTTTTAAATTTTCTTCAGCAACCTTACATAAATTCAAGTGTCCTTTAATGACAATGTCAAAAATGCTTTCGCTACCTTACATAAATTAGGTGTCCATTAGTGCCACATTTCATCTTTTGAAAGAGAAATTATGGCTATCAATATGTTGTTGACTATTTTCCATCCCGAAGAGGGTTTAAAAATCCTTGAAAGTTCCTTGTATACGATATCTGGGTAGGCAATGAGGTCTATGCTCAGGGATGTCCTAAAAACTATTGTGTAAGTCTAGTTGTAACTGGAGTTTTCATACCCTGTACAAATAAATCTACAACACATTTTTTCTAGTGCAATGTATTGTTTCCATATATAATGATTGAATATTGAAAGTGTATGAAATTTTTTGTTTAGGTAACTACTATACTTTCAACGATTCTTCTCTTGGGCCATGAATTGAATTCCTCTGGTTCTCAGAACTTCTTTTCTATGATATTTTACAAGGTCAATGAGAAATGTCCTTCTTGTATCATACAACAATAGCTAAAATTATTGTTTATTTTTTCCATTGGAAATATACAACATGAGACAAATGACAAATACTTGTAATGCAAGTACTTTTTTTCCTAGTGCAATGTATTGTTGTAATACAAGTACTTCTCTATTCCTCACTTCTATAATTTTTTCTTTCCATGTTGTGCATTTTCATATTCTCGTCCACTTATCCAAAGCTGTCTGTATTTTTTCAAATGACACAAATTCAAGTGGATTGACAATGTAGAATGCACATGGAATATAGAGCTTTTATTGTAGCTATTGTAATCGTTTTCTCCGTTTTCAGTAATTTAAAAAGAAACCAAAGTTAGTTATATAACAAACTTTTCTAGATATGTGGATTTTCATTATTATTATCATATTCTCGTTTCCTTGATCACTTAATGCAATTATTGTCAGTGTACCACTTATTCTATTGACAACCCAACTCTTTAAATAGTTGTGCAAGACCTCTACCTATTAAACATCTCTCGGTTAGATTCTTTGTTCTTCGTAAAATTTGATTTAATTTGAGTCACATTTTCATGAAAGTTGCATTGTGTTTAGGGCGATGATAATCTCCATACCAAACATATATTTATTAAGTTCTATTATGAGTGGGTTTGAGAGGTAGCTAACTAATTATGGGAGAGGTGAGAAGTGTACAAAGAAGAAGAGGTACCGCCTTGGTGTTACTAGATGTAGTGATGTGAGAAGCATATATTTAGTATCCACTTATTATTTACACAATAAAAATAAAGCTCAACAACAAGACAAAAATGGATACATTTTCCTTATTTTTTATTTTCCTCAATCTATGAGCTTCTTCCAGTAGTTATTTCAACCAATACAAAATTTAGAGGTTTTATCCCTCTGTGTGCTGACAATCCTTCATCAAAACAATCAATCAAACATCAAGAGCTTAGAAACACTGGAAAAATTCTCATACTACTATAATTCCTTAAAAAATGTGTCCACTAGTTGTGATAGAATAATGCTCAATATGTCATTAACAATGTTACCCATTCCCCTTTCTGATGATCTAGAAAGGACGTATCTATTGAAGGATGAATTCCAATTTTTTTTGCAGCATAGGAGGGTGCGCTTCGTTAGGTGTTTTATGTCTACTTTCTACCAAACAAAACTTGATACATGCTAGCAATCAATCACCAAAATAGTGAACTAATCTAGTCCAAGAAAAGCACAAGAGGAGCATTGGGGCTAAAGATAAAACTACTAGTCATGAGTGAAAACATCCCCCAGCAAGGCATCTTTTCCGCTGATGTAATTGAGGAGTCAAGTATTTGATGGGTATTTTTTGAAAGAGGATTCATTTAGACTTGTTATTTAAGGCTTCCTTCTAGTGAAAGGAAAAAGGTAGCACTTATATAATGCTCTTCTGCCTTAATAGACCTACTGATAGTCCTGTTTTCCCTCCTTCCTACATTAAGGGTCTTATTGTGAGGTGAATAATTGAACCAAAGGGGAAGATGACTCTTAATTAGACAATGGCATACTTATCCAGCCGCCTCTCGTAGGGTTAAAGAGAAAGTCCCTAGACAAAGGCAGTTGATCACGCACCCAATGAGAGCAACAAGGGAATACCTCATAAGAACAACCAAAAATACATTTTACAACATATCTCAGGTGAATGCATTATATAGCTTAACCATACCTTAAGTATGTTTTTATCATTTTCCACGATGTGACAAAGTTTTCCCTCATTAAGCATCTTGTTGTTGTTTGACTTCATAAATTTTATTTTCTTCTCTTCAAGGTTTGCAGCAATACAAGATCAAATCCAGAAAAAACTTATCTGCAATCATTCACAGGAGTACAAAGTCAGTAATTGTAGGCGTTTAGAGAAGTATCCTTGCAATCTATACTTTTTCTTATGTTGGTGAGTCAACAATGGTCTATATTTGGCTTTGGTTGACTATCATGGCATTTATTATATGGTTGGGTTGTTCGATACCCCGCTCAAGGCAGGGGGGACTAGCTGCGATGCAACCTCCCTTGTTTTTCATAAAGAGGCTTCCCCCCTTGACAAGCCCCTCATGTATTTTTCGGGGTGGTCTTCTCTTTCTCCACTTGTAGCCATTTTTTTGGTTGGCGTCTCTTGCTATATGGCTTGTTTGTTCAGTGTCCTTTCTTGTGCAATTTTTTTCAATCCTCTTATCCCTCTTTTGGATTGTGCAGTTTGGTAAGACTTCTACAATTATTTGATGTCTTAGCATGTGGAATATTCCCTCTCTAGATAATAAACTTTGTAAAGTGATTTTATCAAGTAGCTTTTATATTTAATTATTAAAAGTGATTTAAGTGATCTCAACGAAAGATTAAGTCACAACTGTTGATTTTGGGATGGCAAGATCTAATCTTATTCGTTAACATCTAGGGTTATAAAATTATATTTAAGGGAGAGGTGCAGATACCAGTTAACGACACTAACCTTAGGAGGAGGAGGAGTGTGATACTCCAGTGTGCTAGGTTGGGCACAGTCCGAGGAAGGTGTGAGGAGAAAAAAGGAGATCCCGATTATTGCCAAGGAGGATTTGATCAGTTGGATCAGATCCAGTTGATGTATATGTAATTCCTCAATTGGACCATTATCCCTAGTACAAGAGCCCAACCCAAGTTCATAATAGAACAATTTTCTTGGTTTTCCCTTTGTGGATTTTCCAGGGTAAATCATGTGGCCAATGTGATGATGATTTCTATGTGTTTCCCTATGTAATTTTAGTTAAGAACTTAGTCATGCATAAATCAATAAATCATTTAAATATTTTATTCGAGATTTATTTCCAGGTGCTAGGTTCGTGGAAATTTAACATAGGCATCTTTTTCCATCTCACAATGCTAATCCTCAAGCCTATTTTTCCATGTCATAATGCTAAAATTTGGACTCTTTTAATTACTAGGGACAACAAGGAAGAAAACAACAGACATGCTCCATAGCACAAACAACAAGGAAGAAAAAAACAATCATGCTCCATAGCACAAACAAGTAAGAAAAGGTTTATAACGACACAAATATAGAACAAGAGGTTATACACTAGTATCTGCACCAAAAGGTGCAAGGACACACCAATAGAAGTGTATATGAATGTAGAGTGACAAAGAGGTAATGCTACAAGAAACAACAATGTGGACGTGGATTTGGATGTGGATATGGAAACCTCTAAATAATTTTATATATTATATAATATCCTCATTTTTAATATCACATCATTTACATAAAATAACATTTTTTAATTATATATATATATTTCATATTTCTAACTTATTTATCTAAACATGAGTTAATGTGAAAGAACAAATCTTTAGAATCTAAATATTTTACAAATTGACCTACTCAAATATTGAAAAAAATCTCATTAAAATCATTTCAAATTTAATAAAATTAGGAATATCTATAATAAATATTTTAAAATTAAATTACAATAAAAATTTTAAAATCAAATTACAATTAAAAAAATATATATTAAACTATGTTTCCTTCCATCAAACTACCAAAAAGCTTTCATTAAAATCATTTCAAAATTAATAAAATTAAAAATATCAATAATAAATATTTTACATTTAAATTACAATAAAAATTTTAAAATCAAATTAAAATAAAGACAGGTATTAAAGTATGTTTCCTTCACTCAAATACAATGTCAACCACAAAAGAAATGACACACTCTCATCCATATTGCATCCACCATTCCCCCAAATTATTGTTATTAATCAAGTCGGGTGATTAATATAATTATGGACTAATGAGAGCAATTTAATATTTTTGAACTTCATGTTACTTTATATCAATGGCATCCAGAAATATTTGACAAGTTCTTTTATCAACTCCATTTAGATTAAATGTTGTGGATTTCATAAAAGTTCCATTGAACCAAGTGAAGTTTTCGGCTAACATATAACTTCAAGAATTTTGGCTAATAATCTAAGTTGTCCGCTTTCCTGCATCTAGAATTTTGGCTGAGTTTTTTTTCTTTCCGTTTTGCAGTGAAGCCAAACAAGGTTGGATGAATCAACTGATTAGTTGATGGGTTCAAAGGGAATTAAATCATCTTCCTTCCGCTAATGAATTTCCCAAGAAATATTATTCAACCCAATTCATAAATTTATGCAACAATATGCATCTCATATCCTACCTGCAATGAAGAGAATTCACGCAGAATTTGTTGGGAAATTCGGTTCGATACATGAAAATGTCATCCGATTTGAAGTGGCATGACTCTTGCACTCTCGGCTAGGGTTTTTTCTTGAAGTTGTGCCTTCAAATGTGAATTGCTGGAGAAAAGATAAAATCTCTTAGTCCAGAATAAAACAATCGTGAAAGTTCAAGGACAATACTATAGGGTAGAGTCAACATGCCTTGCAACATTTACAACATCAACATGATTTTGAAGATGATTAAATCAAGCGAGCAATCAACGACTTATAATGGTATGTTCCCACCTGAATCCAACGACATGAGGGAACCTGCGACACAAAAGTTTGACGGGTCCCAATTAGAGAGCGCAGAACTACAGAGATGCGCACACAAACAACTTAGGACTTGTATTCATTCGCTGATTAAACATATATTTATACAACACATAGAAAGTTCTGGAGATTGATTGGGGTGGTGGCTTCTTCACGAAGCTTGCCCATTTTGGCAACGATCTCTAGAAACTTCATTTAATACATCTGCTGAATTCTAAATGGTGGGTAGTTGGAATTAGCTCCTTCCAACACTCCCCCTTAATTCCAACTATATAACAAACATACTCTTAATACAATAAACAAGACACTATACTCTTAATTGTCATGCCTGCTGGTCTAAGTCTCAGTGAGGCTTACTACAAAACATTTCATTTTTGTCTTCTTGCCAAAGGGTCCATGCTTGTTAGTTTGCTGATGCAGGTTCATCTTCACCTTTATTGTCATAAGATGGTGATTGAGCTTCTTCTTTCTTGATTGCAGGTTAACATTCTTTGTATTCAACATTGCTTCAGGATTTTGGGACTTATACTTGTCCTTAATGCTTGGAATTTCTTCAAGTTTTGTTGCTTTTACCTGATTGTCAATATCTGCACACTCAAAAACAATGTTAGATTCATAAACAGAACCATATTGATTTTTGTCATTGTGCTCTTTGAAAAGAGCTTTGCTTCCTTCATTTTTCTTTGCTGACATAGTTGGTTAATTCATGTCTTCAACCTCTTTCGTTAATTCTGTTGCTGCAAACATGTTGTCCTGCATTTGATTTGTGTATGGAGGTAGGCAACTCTTCTCAACAAACAACAACTGATCAATAAGATGCTTTTCATGCATCATATTTAACCACTCATCATGGGATACATAATTGTCATCAAATTTGACTTCATAAAAATGCCATAAATTTATTGAACCAAGCAATCCCTCCATTTTTATTGCCCAAAGTTTAAAATTTTTACCTGAGAATATTAGCAGAAATAGCATTAATCGCTTCAATATTGCATTAGCGTCTTCAAATTCTTTGTGTTGATTCATATCTTCATAAAGCATAAATTCTATAATTGGAAACATTTCTAATTCTTCTGCAAATTTTACCATTTCATTCTTTCTCTTTAAGTATTTCAATTTTCTCCATGATTGTTTGAGTCTCTTTTGCTGACCCATCATAGGACCAAATATGACTTTTACTCCATACTTCGCCTGGCAATTCAATAACACATGCACATTCTACAACTTCAGCATCAACGCACTCCAATAATCTTATGGCTGCAGATAAGGTGCCCCCATTAGCAATTAGATCAGACAATCAAGCAGAAAATCATAATTCAGATTCACACAACCTATAATGCAAACATCAAAGCATAAGACAGTCCTTCTCCGGAGCACACAACTCTTCTCCTGGTGCACAACGCTTATCTGGTCATTGCTTGCACCATAAATTTCCAAAACACTCAGCTGCAAGCACAAAACAAAAGGATTTCCCAACAGCCAATAAACAAAACGCACAAAACAACCTTACCAATATACCAGACACTTTAGGGAGTCTAACTATACTTCCACAGCCTTAGCTCCTGCGCACAACTCTCCTGAACTTTGAAACTAAGGCGAGACCCTCGAACCAGCACTTTCAGGGAGTTCAAAATCATATGACATTGCAACTTTGCTAAGGAAAATTACACACTTGAAATGTTACGAATATAAACAAAATCGAAAGCCAAACAGATGCGCAGTACAACACTCTGAATTCTTAGCAAACAACC
>Ga0068628_1000589_pt1 | contig 13362 bp, 12 predicted proteins | sample InSIn2gowninarea_FD_77431 | JGI IMG/M metagenome (GOLD analysis project Ga0068628, IMG submission 77431) | Clean room microbial communities from NASA Spacecraft Assembly Facility at Jet Propulsion Laboratory, Pasadena, California, USA -... ... | reverse complement strand
TAAAGTGCATGAAGGGTTTCTAAACTAAGTAAACTTAAAAACTTAAACATGGTATTAGAGCGTGATTGCATATCATAGGAGGACTAAAAGACATCAACCGAGCAGAGCAATAGCAGTAGAAAACAATTGTCCCAAGTTGACAAAAGTTGTTTCTAGTAGTGTAGAAGCTAAGAAGTGTGACATAGAGCCAGCGAGAGCCACACAGAAGAAGTTAGGAGCTGCACAAAGCCTCAGAGAGGCCAGTGTTGCTGATGCAGAGGGCCAGAGGGGCTAACGCAGTTCATAGAAAGGCAATTGCTAGAGTGTAGAAGGCTGCAGAAATATTGCAGAGTGGAGCTGGTGAGGTACTGTAGTCAGAATAGTACCTGACAGAGTAGGGCCAGAGGAGTTGTTACTGAGGGTTTCTAGCTGATGAACCTAGATTAGCAGTGCAGTTGTACAAGACGATCAAAGTAGGGGCATATCGACATTAGTAGAAGGATTTCCAAGAGGGAAGTCAAGGCTCAGAGGGAGTCACATCGAAAAATTCCAGGAGGGAAGTTGAAGAGCAGCAGAATGGCACTACACAGAGTAAGAGACTAGGATAGACTGGACAAAGCCTCAAACTTTTTAGTTTGGAAGGAAAAAATCTTATCTATAGTTGACAAAAATCATGTCAAGCACTTTGCCTTGAAGATGATATTGATCCCAGTTGACCCAACTGACAATGATAGGTATGAGGAAGCAATGGCGAGGGCCAAGAGTATCATTCTTGATGGGGTTAAGGATCATATAGTACCACATATTGCTGAGAATAATATGACATGGGAGATGTGGGAGGCCCTGACCAATTGTGTCAGCATACTTCCGTGCAAAGGAAGATGCTCCTAGAAAATTAGTTGTGGTCATACCAGATACAGAAGGGAGAACAGATCGACACCTTCCTCAGTCGATTGAAGGAGCTCTGAGATCAGCTGACTTCCATAGGGGCCACACTAGATCTAGACTTGATGGTGAGAACAACCCTAAATGCAGTCTCAAAAGAGTGGGAGGTGTTTGTCCAGAGCATACTAGGTAGGGCGACCCTTCCAAATTGGGAGGAAATGTGGGTAGCTCTTCGCCAAGAAGAGATTAGGAGGGTGACTAAGATGGGAAGCAGCAACAAAGGGATAATAATCAAGAAGGAGGAGGAAGTGGATTTTGCCCTAGCATCTGAGTGTAAGTAAGAAAAGCGAAAGAAGAAGGACCTCTCCAAGGTAAAATGCTTCCAATGTGGGGAGTTGGGTCATTATGCGACCCAGTGTCTGAGGAAGAAGAGCAAGGGAGAGGCTTCCGAGACCAAGGAAGTACCAACAAGGTAAGAGAAGGAAGTGGAGACAGACAATGATTGTGCCATGAGTGCACACACACCACTTGAGGGAAAGTGGAGAGACATCGAGTTGTAGTCAGGAGGACTACAGAAGATGAGGGGCAGGATCCTCGAGGTACCCAACCTCTTGGATTATACCTGGCTATGGAAGCCATAAAGAGGAGTAGCAGGACTGGTGGATGTTGGTAGAGATGGATGTGGGTGGAGCGACAAAGGGAGCTACAATGCAGGATTCCCAGGACAGCATGAGGCTAGCAGGCTGCAATAGTTCGAGAGGCACGCGAGTGTTGCACCAATGCAGGATGGCACAGAGAGGTGTGCAACGGTGTGAGATGCACAGAGTTGTTGCAACAGCAGAGAGGCCAGAGAGGGAGCACTTGTTAGTGATAGTGGGAGCTTCAACATCAGGAGTGTTTCTAGCCTGATGGAGATGTTAGAGTTGGGAGATCAATTACTTAGTTCTCAGTAACTGAGTTTCAGTGCAAGAGTTAGCAGCAGTAGTACTATGGGAAACACGATGCAGCATGATGAGAGGGAGTTGCAGTACGGATTTATCTGGTAGCTCCTCAGCACAAAACTGCTCTGCAACCCCAGCGTTTACCTAATCTGGACTGTGTCAGCCCCTTTCTATCTCACGCTGGCCCTGCATTAGCCTTTTTTGGCCTGCATCAGCCCCAGGAGGCCCTATGTCAGCTTTATGGGTCTTTGTGTTAGACACGCTAGCCTCTCTGGTGCTCTATGCAACACTTGGTTGGCTCTGCGTCGCCCTGCGTGAGCCCTTGTTGGCTCTGCGTCACTATCCTTGGCTGCTGCGCTGTTCTCCCGACACTATCTATGCCTCTTTGCTTCTGTATTCACTACCCCTTAGCTACAATTCCAATCACTCTCTCAAATTTCTCAGCAAACCCAGTCCTAGAAAGTCGAAATCGTGATCTCTTGGTGTATTCTCCAAGTGACCCTCAAGCCTCCTCTTATACTTTTCTCGTTGACAAATCAACGCCTAAGATTAAGTCTCTAATCAATAGCTAAGATTAGATGTGGCTTGATCCATGACTTCTGGACCATTCTAACACAATTTTATATTAATTCACATTAATATTTTATTTTCCCTAAGTTAGACTTAGGGAGTCCATTAAAAATATTAATATTTCTAATATCTCAAAAACTGTTTAGAATCTGTCCAAACCATTTCTGGGTATTGGATATCTCATGTGCCTTAGCCTCTCCACCAATTTTCTTGGCTAGAGCACATCCATTGCTACCCCAAATCAACGCCACCTTTCTTCAAACCTTCCATGTCTTTCTTCAAATCTTCCATGCCTTTCTTCCAATATGCTTTCATATCATTGAAATCAGCTTCCACGGAATAGATAAAACTATTTATCTTAGCTTCAATCACATTCTTCAAACCATCCATCCAATTTTGATTACTAGGTGTTTCTATTTTCTTGATTCGAGTCATTCTTTTTCGTGCTTTTAGGACCTCGATCTTCAATCTATTGTATCTCTGATATTGTGGATCTCTAAGGTTTGAAATTGGGTCCTCTATTAGCCCTCTGATTCCTCTTTATAAACCTGTAAGTCTTATCAATATTTGATTCTCCAAGGAAGAGTTATATCAAATCTCCCACGATCACTTGATTATAGACTTGTTAAGTAGAACGAACTTGTACGAAGTGTCACATGTCACTGTTTTGACCTTAGGTTCTGAAAATGATACCCAACAAACTACATTCTGTTTGATTTCTATGAATTTTTATGAAATTTGAATCAGATGCTCAGAGAGAGAGTTATAATGAATTTTCCAAGGTCACCAGTTTGGGATGTAATTCGGGGGCTTGCAAAAACCCTAAATGTATTGGATCATATCTCCTAAAATATAGCGAAGAAAAATATAAAATTCAGGCCCAAGCTTCATCAAGATTTCTACTCAAATGGATTTTAATTTTAGAGTCTGAACCTTCGTATAAAAAACTTTATAGCAAAAATTCCACAATGACCTATTTGAGATGAAATTATGGATCTTGCAAAAACCCTAACTTCCTCATATCATATCTCCAAAAATTTAGTAAGCAAGATCTGAAATTTGGACCTAAGGTGCCGACCAATTGCTTCTCAAATGGGGTTTTGGTTTAGCTTCTGAAACTTCGTAGCGAAACAGTTATTGCGAAAATTCCATGATGAACTGTTTGGAGTAGTGAAAACCTAGAATCCAAAGATCTGATACAAAATGTTATGAAACCAACTCACAAAAAGATAGAAAAGAAAGATCAACGCCTTAGAAATCAGCCTCTTCGAGGGGGAAACCTCCTTTACATTACACAAATGAATAATTCTTGGATGATACAAATGACAATACCTCCTTTCTATATATATAGGAGTCTAAGGGGTCATAATATAATTAGATCTGACATAACATTAATAATGTAAGGGCACAACAATAATAATAGTGGGCTTATATGGGGCACAATAATAACAATATGGGTACTGCATGGGTACAAAAATATAATAAAGGGGTTGCACTAATAACAATAAGGGGTTACACTAGTAGTATAGGGACCTAACATTCATGAAACGTCACCTAAGTCCAATATCCTTGAGGTCCATGTAACCTTAGCGGGACTAGCCAAGAAACTCAAAACATTGCGCACAAATCTCCCTTGTGCCTTGTGTGATTATTATGGTCACTATTCCCATTTTTTCCCTCGTCTCGACAAATTTCATGATTTCCTTCCAACGATTTGCAAATATGAGGCCACTCCTAGTGGATCATCTACTCCTCTACCTATGGATTCTGGTACCCCTAGTGTACCATAACAGGGTGATCCTAGTCCTACCATCGTGATATAATAGAATCCATGGTCCATATCCTTTACCTATCATCATCTTTGAGTTCCTCACAAACAAACCTTTCTGATGTTTCTGCACACGCTTCTATCGAACCTCCTTCATTGGAAATCCAGGTCTTAACATCGGTAGATCTTCTATCTACTAGCACGTCATCTACCATTTCAGATGATGTGTATGTGAACCTTATTTTTCATGATGATGCACCAAGTACCACTGCCGCATCATGTAGTCATTCTTCCTCCAGTCCGCCCATATTCCATTCTTATGAGGACATCATGGAAGCTATGTCTACCCCTGATTATCCTTGGGACAATATGCACCATCATGCATACTTCCTTGCATATTTGTAGTACACCACTCTAAATACATCCAATACACCCATAACATACTGGGGGGCACATAGGCCCCTATATCTCCTTATCATCCTTTGGAGGATCTCGTGCCAAGTTGGGCTAAGATGCTTGAATCCCTTTTTTTAGCACTTGGAACACAATGGTGCTCCACAAACTTCTCTTGCTAGCGGGCATCATCCCCACCTTTGCATACCAGATTAGTCCCCTCCATCACATATTTTTGCGGGCAGTATCCAATGCTTGGGGGCATGATGGTTTTCCCCTGACCATATTCTCAATTGATTAACATAAATCTTGACCTAGATCCCACTAATCTAGGTATGGACGATTATCCTCTCATTCCTTGGATAGTTTGTCCCATTGACCTCTCTGGTGAGCCAGATTCACATCACATATCATAGATGTTTGATAACATATCTTCAAATATTATACTCTATGTCATACCATCTTTTACCACATGGTCCCCATGTTTGACTTAGTGGGTGAATATGGTTCTAGATCTCATCTATTAGTTCATTCTCTTCCCCTAATTCTTCACCAGGAAGCATTGTTGCAAGAAGCATTAAGGTCATATTTAGATAAGTAAGGCCACTTGCCTGAGAGTCACAGATCCCGATTTTGATGGTCAGTTTGTCCACTACAAGATTTAGGATCTTCTTCTCCTCTCAAATTGGTGGGAAAACACCCTTTTATAGGAAAACCCACAGTTTTTCTGTTGCACATTGCAACCAAACCGTAGCTCAGTTTGATGAATCATCAACACCCTTGGACAACTCTCATCGAGTGCTATAATGGGTCTTTAATAGTTTTTGAATATTTAACACTTCACCTAGAAGCCTTTTTTCCAAGAAGGGTCACTTCATTGCCTCTTAAAATCGAACTTATTCATATGTGACGCTTGTACCCTGGGGACCACCTCCCCTTAGTGCTTTTCATCTCATGTGTTGATTTTGATCATGAGAAAGCATCGTTTGCTCATGTTTTCATGGTCCCCACAGGGCCTATTTTGTGTGGCAGCGTCATCAAGTCACCCTTGTTTAGAGCATCCATGATGAGTCACCTTTACATCCATGGAGTCTATTTCGCATCCCATTATATCATGTCACAATATTCCATCCGTATTTTCATCCGATTCATCTTGTGTTGCCTAGTTTTTCCTTTAGCCATATTTTCCACCATCCCCCCCAGAGTCGAGTCAGTCGCTGTCAGGTCAACCATGCACTTTATGCTCTGACAAGGAAAGTCGTCTATTTGTCCCTTAGTCCCATTTTTTCCATTGTCCCTGGTGTTAGTCCAACAATCACATTAGTGTTTTCACTCGTGCCATAGTTGAGGTTCCTCATTGCCTCACCTATGGCGGGCCATATTCTATCAACATCAACACATCTATTCTAGAAGAATGGCCTAGAGGGCGGTGTATCTTGGTTCCATATTCCACTCTCATTTGGTGCCTAGGATCCAGCAAATGGAATCATCATTTCCCTTTGACTTGGTTGTTTCATGCTCATGATTCATACACTTGATGGTCCAGTGATGTAGCAGATTGTACTAGTGATTCCCGGGTGTGTGATATTTTTCAGACCTCATGAGGGGGTGGCCCTTTATATAGCCCCCCACATGCCCGAATTCCTTCCTATTATACTACAACCTCAGATGCAATTCCGCATATTTGATGGGTTCGGTTCCGTCCATTTGCAGCATTCATAGCATGCACGTCTCCTTCAGATGATCCATTTAGTTTTGCAGAGCCCATTCCTATTCGACAGGGCTTCTTTGGTTGTTCTACCCTCCCTCCAACCCATCTTTTTAGGGAAGGGCCATTATATCTCATGTACTCATATATTATTATATTCAGTCATGGGTCATGTTTTTCCAGGCACAGTATGTATATGGGACACATTGTATTATTTCCTGGCTCAGTTATGCCAACAGGTCATGTACCATTCAACATGTATTTTATTGCTCAATTTCATGTTTCTGGGCACATCATTATTTTGTACTAAGTTATCTTGGGAGGTATAGGTATGCCTCCCCCGCCTCATCAAGATCCAGTACCACAACATAAAAGGAGACTTGCATTAGTCTCGACCACTCTGTCCCTATCCTCTTTCACTTAAGCTATATTGGCCTTTGTCTCTCTCTCTCTCTGACTCCACTTCATTATCTAGTGATTATGTCTTTACAACGTACTTCAGTCATACATTTTGCTTCTAGCACTTGTACGTTGGGGGAATCTGTTATCACAAAAAATTGATCATCTAGCCATAATTTACTGGAAGGATCGAAGTACACCATGTAAGGCCAATTTTACCATAGTAAAATTGCTTTCACTGTGAGAAATTACTTAAATAAACCACATTTTTTAAGTGATTTATATTTAAACCCATGAAGAATAATTAAATAAATCACTATTTATTTAATTATCTTCTAGGAATAATTAATTAAACCATTTTTTTATTAATATTCCGTTTCACATTTGACCTAGTTATGAGAAATAAATAGATAAATCATTAATCATCTTATTTTTCTCTAGAAATAATTAATTAATCACTAATTAGTTATTATTCCTTGTCAAGTTTGAACAAATCCCTTAGGAATAATTAATTAAATCATTATTTGTTTATTATTCCTTAACCATATGTCTTGAGATGATAAACAAATCATTTATTTATTTATTTATTATTTCTAAATAAGTTTTTATATACATTTTCCCTCTAACCAAATATAATAAAATATTCCAAATGGTTTCTAGTATGAGGTTAATAATATTTTATTATTGCTCATTATTCGAGGATAACCTAATAGTTTGTTATAAATAGAAGGGTTTTCCATTCATTATTCACTTTTGATTATTTTCATTGTTGCACTCATAGCTCTGGTTATTATCATTGTCGCACACCATCTTCTTTTTCATTTGAGTTCTCATTGAGATCAAATATTTTGTTTGTTGGGTTTTACACATTATAGAGGAGAGAGACTCTACTAAAGTTGAAGACATTTGAGGATAGCCAAGAACCCATCCCATAGAGGGGGATTGGTAACATTATTTGTTCCCTTCATAGGTGTTGTTTAATAAAATATTTTCTTTATATATCTGGTTTCCATTGGATTATTGGAGTTACTTGCGCTTATTTTACTATTCCATTTTGTTGTTTAACTAGTTCTGTTTCATAGATCACGGCTTTGGTAGGTTTTGTTTATATCATTTGTTACAAATCCACATTGTTTAACATCCATTTTCATTGTTAGGGTTTTTTGTCATCCACAACCTAAAGTGGTTTCTTTTCATACACATTCAAGAAGAAAACACAATAACAAAAGGGTCCCTATTTTAATATAATAAATTTCATAGGAAATTTATAATATATTAAAATGGGGTTTGTTGAACCGTACAAAAACTCCCCAGGTTCATCACAAATAAATTACTGTTGCAAGAAGCATGTTTCCATATGACAACAAGGTTCTCAAAGACACTGAATAAAGGCAAGAAAAATCCTTGGCCTACCTTCCCTTTCACTATTATACCATTGAGAGATTTAAGGAGGTAGAAGAAGAAGCCAAGGAGACTAAAGGATTTTACTTTTTCACCCTAAGTCATCGAAGGTATGATCCTAAGGGGATGGTAGGAGCACATTGTAATAAAGAATTAACTTTAACTGGTCATACCCACATAGAAAACAATGTCACAAATATTAATGCAAGAATTGGTACAATGTGGCTAGAGAACTAAGTCCAAGTGAGCAACAAGAAAAGGAGGGTGGGCAAGCTGAAAAATCACGAGAATACATAAGCCTACAAGCTAGGTCAGCCTTTCTTAAGAGAAAAAAAGGAGATACAAAATACAGGAGGAAAACTAAAAAAGCACAAAGGTGAAGAATTAGAAGACCCTCCAAGTGAGCAAGAGGAAGATGAGGAGAAAGAAGCTTTGTAAGAACATAATGTGACCTTGGTTAGTAAAAAGCAAGAATTGAAGAGGAAAATGGAAGAAGAGCTAAGGCGGTTACAAAAATCAAGAGATTAACAACTTGAGGACCTTCAAGAGAAGCAGGAGGAAGAGGAAAGGAAAAGAAAGCAGTAAGATGAAGAATGGCTAAAAAAGGAAGAAGAGGAATGAAGGGCCCAAGAGGAAGAAGAAAAGAAGAGGCGAGAGAAGGAAGAAGTTGAGAAGAAACACAAGTAAGAGGAATAACTCAAGAGAAAGTAGGAGAGGGAAGAGTAGGAAAAGAAATGAGTGAAATAGGAACAAAGGAGGAAATTCAAAGAGGAAAATGGAAAGAAGGAAGAAGAAGAGATGAATAAACAACAAGAAGATATAAAAAATAAGGTCAAGCAAGATCTCCAACAACAACAACAACACAAATAGTTTGATGTGAAAGTAGAGCTTCCTCTATTATATGTTCCTCCATCCACCCCCATCACTGGAGGAGACTTTACCCTTGAGGAATTGAGCATTCTCGATAACTTTCTAATGAGGCAGAGAAAGAGGTATTGGACCTAATATGACTTACTTTTGATGAAATCAATCATAAGATTATGCAGGAAAGAAGGAAGCATTATTCCAGGAACCCAACAGAGCCTCTGTCCATGACCACAAAGAAGGAGATAGTCATGGATACCACAAGAAATCTTGAAACGATTACTACAAATAGAAATTGCTTTTTAACTACAACTGAGTTGAATGTAGGAAGAATGAGTAAACATATTGTAGAACTTGAGGGTAAGCTCTACGCATCTGAACAAAGAGCTGCCAGGGAAGAAGAAGATAGCAAGAAGCTTGAGGAAGAGAATACATTCCTATGCCTAGCTCACTCAAGCACAAAGGAGTTGCAATCATCAATCAAGGAGGAAGTTGAGACTCTAAAAGAATCCATGGTTGTGGTCTATGAGGAGATGATGAAGTTGCATAAGATCTTATCTCCTTTCTTGGACATACAAAATGGCATGAAGGAAAAGAATGCCATTCTAAAAAAAGCTACCACGGCCATTAACAACATTCATGAGTGGACCAAAACGTAACCAAAGGCACCAAAAATTCTTGCCACGAAGGATTGGATAACCGCCCAGAATGACAAAGTCTAGATTCGCATTAAGATCCAATGATGGGATAAACTTGTTAGCGATGTTGATAGGGTTCACACCTCTTACTGCAGTTTCTGAGTGGGTTGGAGTTTGCGATTGAAGTTCATGGAGTTCCTTCCATCAGAGTAGTTGGAGAAGTAAGGAATCAAGAATAAATCCTACACTGTTGAGTATAAGATTTGCCACACCTAACTCATGGAGTATTTACATGTAGATGTTCCAAAATTATCTATTACTAAGTTTTTAGAGTAGGACCAATGTTTTGTTGTGCATAGCAAGATAAGATAGAGTAGAATCAAATAGGAATGTGAAAGGTCATGAGGAAGTCTAAGAGGCATGGGTAGACCAAGATTCACCCTCTTTTCTATAAGTACACTCTCATGACACATTGCAAGAGGACTTGGAGCTTTGGACTCAATTTTTGTATGCGTTTGTGAACTTGAGACCTTATAGTAAATGCAAGGAGTAATTGTTTATTGGCACTGTTGGATTTGATGGAAATCTTGTATATTGGTGCCATGGGTATTATCTGCTTAATGAAATGAAATTTCCTATGACCTTTGTCATGCTATATTTTCGTGTGTCTTTCTATGTTTTGCAACTTCTCTTGTGCTATGCAACTAGCTAACAAAATATAAGAAAGCAATAGATCAACAACTTCAAAAGTAGCCTCTTCGAGGGGGCAACCTCATTTACAATACACAAATGAAAAATTCTTGGATGATACAAATGACAAGACCTCCTTTCTATATGTAGGAGTTTAAGGGGTCACAAAATAATCGGAGATGACATAACAATAATAATGTATGGGCACAACAATAACAATATTGGTCTTCTATGGGGCACAACAATAATAATATGGGGATAAAATGGTCACAACAATAACAATAAGGGGCTACATTGATAATAATAATAAGGGAATGCACTAGTATTATAGGGACCTAACATGCTCCTCTCCTTCAAAAAAGTGTTGTTGTCAACGCTTGAGTAGTTCTGGATGCTTATGTATAAAGTTTTCATCCTCCCATGTGGAATCTTCAGCGGGTAAGTTCTTCCACTTTATGAGATACTCTGAAATTGGTTGATTTCGTAGCTGTCGAGTTCTTGTTTTTGTAACTGTTTTAGGTTCCAATATGATTTTCCCTTCCTTGTTAAGTTTAGGAAATATTGTTTGAACTGGGAGCTTGTCATCTATAACCTTCTTTAAGCATGAAACATGGAAAACTAGGTGCACTCGAGAAGATGCAAGAAGTTCCAATTTGTATGCCATAGTACCAATCTTTTGCAACACCTTGTACGTACCATAATACTTTGGTGATAATTTATTATCCTTCTTAGCTTGCTTGAGGGACATTTGTTTGTATGGTTGTAGTTGTAGACATACCCATTCACCTACATCAAAATTTATTTCGTTGCGATGTTGATCTGCCTATTGTTTCATTCTATTCTATGCCAAAGTGAGGTTATCCTTGAAGATTTGGAGAACTTTTTATTGATGCTCGATGTGATCTTCCACTGCTAGAACCCTAGAATATTCTCTTAAATATGATGTGATGGCTGGTGGATGATATCCATAAAGTGCCATAAATGGGGTCATTTTTGCTGCAGTATGAAGGAAGTGTTATACCACCATTCAACCAGAGACAACCATTTGATCCATTGTGTCTTTTTATTAGATACAAAGCAATGAAGATATGCTTGCAATTTTCACTATCTTAGTCTTCTCATTAGATTGAGGATGATAAGATGAGCTATGAGCTAACTGATTACCCAAACAAGACAATAATTTTGCCCAAAAATTTCCAGTGAAAATAGGAGCTTTGTCCCTTACAATAATCTTTGGGTTTCCATGTAGCTTTTGAATTGTTTCCATAAATGAAGTAGCAAATGTACTAGCTTTAAATGGATGAGATAATGCACAAAAGTGTGCATACTTGGTAAGTCTATCAACTACCACCATGATGACACTCTTTCCTTCGAAGTTGGGTAAACCTGTGATAAAATACATTGAAACCTCCTCCCAACATTGACTTGGAATGGATAAAGGTTGTAATAGACCTGGGGTCTTAATTGTCTCAACTTTATTTTGTTGGAAAACCAAACATTCTGCCACAAACTTTTGAATATCAGATTTAAGGCCATCCCAAAAAAAATCCTTCTTAGCCCTTTGGTATGTTTTTAAAAATCCAGAATTCCCTCCTAAGGGAGAGATGTGCAATTCTAGAAGAATATTTTGTTTGAGTTGGGAATTATTACATAGGTATAAGCGATCTTTGTACCATAATGAATCAATTTTCCAACTAAATGTATCAGATGTACTAGGCTCTTGTTGCAACTTTTGAATGAGTGCCCACAATTTTTTGTCATTCTTCCATTCATCCCTTGCTTCATTTATCTGATTTGGTTGGATAATAGAAATGGCACAAAGCAATGCTTCCACATCCTCATCCTTTCTTGAGAGTGCATCTGCAACAACATTTTTCTTTCCTTTTTTGTAGATGATTTCAAAGTCATAACCCAACATCTTTGTGATCAATTTTTGTTGCTCTTCTGAAGATAATCTTTGTTCTAAAAAGTATTTAAGACTATCATGATCTGCTTTTACCTTGAAGTGTCTTTCTATTAGGTAAGGTCTCCATTTCTTAAGTGCATGTAGTATTTATAACATTTCCTTTTCATAAATATCTTTGTGTAAATACTTTCCTTTGATTGGACATCTTTCGAAAGAGATGGGTCTTTCTTCTTGCATTAAAACATCACCAATTCCATTCATTGAGGCATCATATTCCACAATAAAGGTTTTTGTGAAGTCTGGCGTAGCTAAGATGGTGCTTGGCACATTACCTCTTTAAGATGTTCAAAGGCATTCATTTCTTCTGGAGTCCAAGAAAATTCATCTTTCTTCAGTAATGTTGTTAGAGGTGTTTCTATTCTCCCATAATTATTAACAAACTTGTGATAATACCCTATCAACCCAAGAAATCCTCGAAGATTCTTTATGGATGTGGGGATTTTCTATTCCTTAATGGCTTTAATTTTTCTAGGGTCTACCTTAACACCTTTGTGAGATACAATATGGCCCAAATATTCCACCTCTTGTACTCCAAAGAAAAATTTGGAGGTTTTTGCATTTATTTTTTCTCCTCCAATAGTTTGAGCACTTTGTCAACATGTTGAACATGATCCTTCCAAGACTTGTTATAGATTAATATATCATCAAAAAATACTAACACAAATTTCCTAAGGAAGGTTTTGAAAATGAAATTCATCAAACCTTGAAATGTAGAAGGTGAATTTATAAGGCGAAAAGGCATGACCAAAAATTCATAATGACCCTCATGAGTTCTAAATGTTGTTTTCAGAATGTCTTCAGTCTTCATTCTTATTTGATGATATCTTGAACGAAGGTCCAACTTGGTGAAGTAAATTGCTCCATGAAATTCATCCAATAATTCATCAATGATAGGAATGGGAAATTTATCTTTAATAGTGAGCTTGGTGAGCTCCCTATGATTCGGAAAGATGCACCATGATCCATCCTTCTTTTGCACCAATACTACTAGAGCATAGAAAGAACTTTTACTAGGTTGAATTATACCAGCCTCTAGCATTTCTGCAACCATATGTTCAATTTCACTCTTTTGGGCATAGGGATATCTGTAAGGCCTGATGTTTGGAGGAACACTTCCTGGAATCAAATGAATAGCATGATCATGATCATGAATAGTTGGG
>Ga0068628_1000586_pt1 | contig 13385 bp, 9 predicted proteins | sample InSIn2gowninarea_FD_77431 | JGI IMG/M metagenome (GOLD analysis project Ga0068628, IMG submission 77431) | Clean room microbial communities from NASA Spacecraft Assembly Facility at Jet Propulsion Laboratory, Pasadena, California, USA -... ... | reverse complement strand
TAAATCATATAGATGCATATTAAAATTATGTTTTTGAAAATGGCTCTCTGTGTGTGATTATAAACATGCACTAATAAATTTATGTTGCAGGATTAAGAGGATCGATGTAGGTAATGAATTTGTGTGCAAAATATTAATGTACATTTTTGAAAGTTTATCAAGGAATATTGCATTTATTGAAATTTAAAATTTAACCAAGGATATTGGTAACAATCACTAAAATTTAACTTCAGGATAACTCTTGTCTTTTCTTAATAATTCAAATCCTTTAGCACCTTCCAAAATAATTGAATTCATAACCCCGCCCAATTTATTAATTGGAGGTAGGTGCTATTGATTTGAAATCAAGTCTTGTAGATGTCTCAAAAGCCATACAAAAATCTCAACATCTCCACCTTTACGTGTAAAGGTGATAAGGTGGAACAATAACTCCTTTCTTGGAAGTATTAGTTCCATTTGGCCTATAAAGATTGGGGATTTTTAGAAGAATAGGCATTCTCTCTTCCCTTATTTCCAAGGATTTTGGGTTTGAGGTCTGCAAGGAAAAAGGATTCCCTCTTTTCCAAATCAGGTACCTTAATTCCTTGTATTTTTTTTTATGTTTGGTCAAAATGTTTAGTTAAATTGAAAGTGTATCAATTTCTGTTATTTTATTTTAAAGGATAGGTTTATTAAATGTCTTTTATTTCTAAAATATAATGTAAAGACCTTCTTAGTATACTTTAATATTTCATGTGTAAAATTTTAATTTAGATATGTTGTAATCTTCCTTGGAACATTTATTTTAGTTTTTGCTTTTATTAAAACCATTAGAGTACTTGGATAAGAATTTTGGGTCAAGATATGACACATGAAGTATTGTGTGTACTCTCTACCTAGTTGTAAAGTTAAAGAGAGGCAAAAATATTAAATTTCTTGGTATGACAAGACAAGGTCAGCTTTTAAAAGATGTAGTATTATTTACTTTTCATGTAGATTCCACTTTTATTTCAATGCATTTCAGATCCGTCAATTATGTATATCCTCTTCTCTCTTAGAAATTTATGAAAGGTTCACATCAAAAAGAAGATTTGAAAAGTATTTATTTTTTTTTTTGTAGCTTCCATGTCAAAACCAGTCTTGTGGTAGATGGCATCTTACACTATTTAAATCAGTTATTTTGAGTAGATCATGGATGAATGATCTAAGTTTAAACTATGGATGAACTACTCCTAACAAATCTAGTCTAAGAAAATCATGAGCAACTACTCATTTAATTCCATATGCCTTTATACGATTTCATTTTCTGAATATTACTCTCTCCACAAGACCCATCTTCTTGTACGCTTCATGCCCAAGTGTGTATCTGTTCGCCACATGCAAGCAGACTGTTTCTTCCTAGTGTGTACTGGGAGACTATCTGCAAGAATCTATCTTCAACCAAACTAGCAGATCTCCTCCTCTCCAAGCTATAATAACCACGCAGACCTCCTTCTCTTCAAGATAGAGTGCTCACGCAGTGAAAAATGTACATCTAAGATGGCGCATACCAAGGGAAGAACCCCACGTCATGTTTATCTGTAAGAATCATTTTACAAACTCTCCTACATTCTGGGCATCTTCTCCTATGTTTTGTTTTACAAATCTCATTGCCAAATGTTTGAGAATCATTTTACAAACTCTCCTACGTTCTAGGCATCTTCTCCTATGTTTTGTTTTACAAATCTCATTGCCAAACGTTTGAGAATCGTTTTACAAACTCTCCTGCATTCTGGGCATCTTCTTCTATGTTCTATTTTACAAATCTCATTGCCAAACGTTTGAGAATCATTTTACAAACTCTCCTGCATTCTGGGCATCTTCTCCTACATTTTTGTTACAAATCTCAATGGCCAAATGTTTAAGGTTGATTTACAAACTTTCCTGTGTTGTTTCCTTAGTTCTTGGTATCCTCATGTACACTCTTTCAAAACAATTTCAATTACCAAATGAATAAGGTTTAATTTAACAATTTTCCTACATTGTATTCAGCTTCCACTATTCTATTTCGTGCCTATTTCCGAATCCTTTTGATTAAGAACAAAACAAATTAACTTGGAATGCATAGTACATTATTTCCCTAAATTAGAAATGATTTCACTTTAATGTTATTAGCAAAGAAAAATACATTATTTATTTGATGTATTTCTTGAAGAATTTTCTTTTAGTCTAAAGGATTTAATATTATTTTATATTCTCTTTTTCTTTAGATGATTAAAAGACATAGCAAATCATTTCTATTAGATGTAATGATTTAGAAAAGTATGGTAAATTTATAGTGGTAAACTATAAAAATGATATTATATCATGTGAATTACTAATGTTTTAGAAAATGCTATTCTAGAATAATACTAAGAACTAAAATACAATATGATATATTGCAATTACTTGAACCTTGATAGAATGATGTATTAGCCCAGGAAAGGGGGTAGTCTCGATGAGAGCATAAAACCTTCGGAGGCCACAATTCGCATAGAATTTAAAATGAATATATGAATTAGAATGATTTATTTATGCATTTAGGTCTAAATGATGATGAGTTGTCCTGATCCTATTATGCTTAAGATCCATTCATAGTACTGATATCCATTCATCCATGGGAGACTTGAGTGTGTACGAAGAGAAGATCATGTACGAGCAACAACAAGGAGTACCTCTATGACTAAAGATTAAGAAATCTTCGTATATTCCTAGTTGATCCTGAATGAAAGCCAAGAAGACTAAAAAGGAGAAAAGTAAAAGATCATGATTCTTGTCCTATGTACACTTATTTGAAAGAATGTTGTTTGAACGACTGTTGTATTCATTTCATTCGACAATATGCAATGTATTAATAATGTAGGGATTATTTTTCATAATCACATTTTATATCAAGAATAGATTAACTCGTCTCCTTGTAATAACTTGTATATAGTTTATGATTAAATGAGATATATATCGTGCTTAATGATTAGCGAAGAAATTGTTAGCTTTGAATTGGAGAGAACTTATATTTAAGTGGAATATTAAGTCTAAACGGTTTTCATCAAAGTCACATGAATTCATTTACAATTAAGAGGTTATGGTGTTTTACTAACTTATAGAAATTGATTATGATTTAGTCAAAACTCAAATGATCGATCATAAATTAGTTATATGTATATATATATCCAAATTATAATTATACAAGAAATGTTACGTATGCCGTTAGGAGTAATTTGAAATATTTTTGAATTGTGTTTAATTAGTAAACTTAGACATTATAAGTACACGTTATCAAAATTTAGGATATGATAAATAAGTCCCAATAAAACAAGGGTACGATCATCAGGAGTATCCACTTGCAAGCAAGGATAGGAATTCCTGGTGATCGAACCCTTATATTTAAACGAAGTAATGATGACTATATAAAGTCGATAATCTATCAAACTATAAACTATGTGGGATATATATATATAATATAAATAGTAAACCTCGTGAACCTGATAAATCGATATGTTAAAAAAAAATGGTCTTAAAATTGAGGTTTTTAGATAGCGAAAAATGGTGTAGCGTTACAATTATAGAGGGTGTGGAGAGACACTCCTCTACCTTTGTTAGAGATATATGCAGACAAAGGGACTACTACCATGGATTTTTTGATACTTGGCTAGTGGGTGTTCTTTCATATGCACCTAATTTAGATTATCTTATTCCTTCTCATGATTATATTCCTTTTTACATTTATACACTTCCTTATGTGACAATCAATGGGGCATAGGGTGGTACCAGTGCATACAGGGGTAGAGGTAAGGCTACAATTGCTCCTAGCATGAGTGTTATTGATACTTCTTCTCATCATAAGTGTGGATCATCATATCTTAGGGTAGCAAGAAAAGAGAGGAGTATTGGTATCCCTTCAATACAAAGAGGCTAAGAGGTAGGTGAGACCAGTGATAAGGATGGTGGTGAGGATGCCCTTGAGGATTTAACACTTAGCCTTTCATGTTATTTTGTTGTTAAAATCTTGATATCATGTTATGGAATTATATTCATTGATGATGGTATATTATATTCATTTTTTTCTAGGGTGATCCTAATTGATTTTATGGGATGTATTGGATGGATGTTATGTGGTGGTAAGGGTGACCTATATGATTCTTTTTTGATATATACATGATGATATATTTTGATGCTTATGCTTATGGTTGTACTCTTATGATGATGATTTGATTAGTTGTTGATTTCTTAGATATTATCATGTGTTATTTTTAGTAGATGATAGACTTAGGATTTCCTATATATGAATGTTTAGACATTGTGTTTGATTTTATTGTTATATTCTATGTTGATGAAATGTTGATGTTGGTTTACATTATCCTAATATATTAGAACAATGATATTTATTATTATTTTGATGGATGGATTATTCCCACACGATGTGGTTATGATTGATGGATGATGTAATGTTATTCAATCTAATTTGTTATTAATTTCATCATTATACTCTTATAATGACATAGTTATAATTAGGATAATATTTTATTTAAAATAGTATGGAATTAGATATCATCATTTTCCGTTCTTGGTTATTTATATGCATGGTTTTGGATACAAATAATGGGATCGCACACACACACACACATAATGGTATGAATGTATGAATATATGGATGTATGAAAATATAAATGTATGAAACTATAAGTATAAAATCATGGATAATGGGTGTGAATGAATGGTATAACTATTTAAATATCAAACATAACATTATAGTTAACCTACCAAGATCATATATACATACATACATACATACATACATACATACATACATACATATATATATATATATATATATGATCTTGTATAATATGATAAATAAGTATAATGAATAAGAAATTCAAATTAAATTCATCAAAAAATCTTTTTTTTTGGTTTCATCTACTAGGGATGATATAAAACAAAGTTATAATACAGGTAGGTTTATTATGAACTCATGTGTTTGCAATGATGTTCATTTCCTTCTCTTGACACTTGCAAACTTTATTTTCAAGAGCATAAAATATGTTAGTTGATTCATCCATATGAAATGTATAGAGGTCCATCATAAATATTGGACATATCACCAATTCGTAACATATACCTCATTTCCAGAAAGACATCCATATCTCTAGTGAAGACTAACCCCTATATCTCATTACAACCTTACTCTATTTCCAATCATACATTTATATCCCCAATAGAGGATAATATAATCACCCAAGAATTCTACCCTTTTTTAATATCTTTTAATTTTTTTGTAATTTTGAATCTTTTTTCTCTATTTATTTTTTATTCCTATACTATCTCTTGGTTTTGGTATGAAGTGAAAAAATAAGGCGAATAATCACTCAAAATTATGCTTAAGTAACATCTTATTTTTTATTATTTTGAGATTTTAAAATTATGCTAAAGTGTATGAGTTCAAAATATCCTAAAAATGTATCAAGATTATGTTTTTTTTATCATCCTAAGTTTCAAAAAATTTGCAAAATATATTTTGGCAAAATCAAACATGAATATTATATTCATAAACTACTTATTTATTGATATGTATAGCCTTATTTATAAGTAACATGTGGATGGATGTATGGTTCGTATATATAACTTTGTAAGTTACTATAATCATAATGTTTGACACTTAATAGTTTTGTGATAATGGAAGTAATAGAAACAATGAAATGAACACAATGGTGTGGTATGGACACATAGGGAAGTGCACCCAATACCTAAGACACTTCAAAAATATCATTTCTGAGTGTGTGTGTGTGTGTGTGTGTGTATGTGTATATAGATAGATATAGATATTGATACATACATAAATTTTTGTATTTTATAATTTTTGATTTTTTGATCTTTTTATTTTTTATTCCTCATCTAACTCTTCTTGTTAAATACATATCGTATGAATTATTATAATAATTGAAAATGAGATATGGGGTGAAAATGGCATAGCATATGGATAGCATTATTGATAGACCAATGTGTTGTATGATGGGTGATAGAAACAACAAATATAGAATCCAAATGGAAAATGTTTTGTGCTGTTACGTGGGTGATGGTAAGTATGTTGAATGAATCATGAGGGCATAATGATGGTGGATCACAAATGTAATGAGTCAACATAAGAATGTATTGATACGAGCATTGATTGTAATTCTCCATATGAAGTCTAGTCTAGGAAAAATAAGAAAATGAGGTTTTGGAAAAACTCTTTGTTAGCTATGCCATAAATTATGCAAGTTCCCCAACATGGTTCATGATTAATGGTGATGCTCATCCAAAAGGAACTTTTGAGGATATGATAGGCTCGATCAGATCTATTCAGAAGACCTAAAAAGGCTACCATTGTAATGAACTAATTTCAATTCTTGTTCCATCCATATTTCTTATGCTTTTACTTCAATTACAACTTTTAAACCATTTATTTCAATTCCCATGCATTTAATGTATGAATTTCAAAATATTTCATGGCTATCACTAATTGCATTTCTCTTGCTGAATCAAGGAAATGTGCCATAAGTGTAGAAGAATTTTTTCAAAGTAACTTCATATAAACATCTCATGTATATCTATCCATGAAATTTTTTCAAATGTAATCAAACTCAAAATGTGTTTATTTTGGGACTTCTAATCTTCTTATTTTTTTAATTTTCCCTTGATGATTACAAAAAAAAGAGAGAAATTTAGTTAAGAAAATTGTTGATTAATCTTTTATTTTCTCTCTTTCGATCATTGAGGTTTGGAGACAAACATGGTAAAAAATTCATATATTATTTTTTTATGACATAGGTCTCCATCAAGATGATTTATCCATTCTAAGATTCCATCTATATTTTTTGGGTCATGAACTATAATATCTAACACCCAATTATCAAAAGAGCAATCTAGTATAGTTGTAGGCAAATACAAGCATAATAAATTTATCTTGTGTATTTGTTCTTGATAATGCTAATACCCTAAAAAGTACAAAAACCTATCTAGATAAATATCAATATTATCTTATTTAACATAGATTTTCCATCTATCAAATTTACCTAGATAATTATTCAAGGCTAGATCTCTCTGTATGTTGGTAGGTAATCGAGGAAAATTTTGTGATCCTTGGAAAGTAAATTATCTAAGTCTGGATATAACTCTATCCCTCAAATATGTAGGCTTCTCAAACCATAGCATTGTTCATATTCCTCTTCTTTCCAATGACACATGAATAATCTTGGTCCTTTTGGTTATCATTTGTTAAATCCATTTATTTTCATGAGTTTATTATAAAACTTTTAGTATATTTAAATATATTTTACAATATATACAAATAACATGAAATAATTTTAACTATAAAGGGGATGAAGATGCATGATATTTATTGGTTCACGCTCTTTGTTTCCTTCCATATCATCTAAGTGATATGCTCTTGAACCAAATTTTCTTTTGATTATATAAGGTCCTAACCAATTAGGGGAAAATTTATCATGAAGTTATCATTCCATTCATGATGTTTGATAATTTTCTTGAAGTATTAAATCTCCTATGTTGAATTCATGAATTTTATCCCTTTTATCAAAAGCTATTTTAATACAATTTTGATAAGTAAGCATATATTCTAATGCATGAACTCATCCCTCATCTAATAATAATAATTGGTCTAATCATATTTTCTGAGCTACCTCATCTGTAATGTAAACTTGTAGAGCAATCCATAAAGATAGGATTTCTATTTCCAATGGCAAAATTGCTTTTGTTCCATAAATGAGAGAAAAGGGGTTTATCTCGATAGGATTTCTAATGTTAGTGCGGTAGACCCATAAAGCATGTGGGATTCTTGTATGCCATTCTCTGTGAGAATTGTCTACTATTTTAAGCAAAATACTGTAAATAGTTTTATTTGTGGCCTTAACTTGTCCATTCCCTTGAGGGTATTAAGGTGTCAAAAAACTAATTCTAATGTGATATCCTTTACATAGGGATATCACTTCCTTATTTTTGAAATTCTTCTCATTGTTTATGATAATTTGAGTGGGGATTCCAAAATAGCAAATGATATGATATTCTATGAATGTTTTTTATTTTTGGTCCTTCTATAGAGATCATAGAAATAAATTCAACCCATTTTGTGAAATATTTGGTAGCTTTTATTATAAATTTATGACCACCTGATGAAGTAAGATATATCTAACCTATAAGATCTAGTTCCCATATCGATAATGACCATAGAGATTGTATGGGTTGTAATGCTTGTGATGGTTGGTTAAATAAATTAGAATGTTGTTGATATTTGAAGCATTTTTTAACATATTCTATGCAATCACATTCCATATTAGGCCAATAGTAACCCATACATATTAGCAATTTTTTAATCACAGGGCCGCTAAAATGTCCTCCTCATATTCAATCATGTGCACATAAGATTGCAATTCGTGAATATGCCCACTCTAGGCATCTGAGTAATATCCCATTGAAGCCTTTAGGATAAATAACATACCCTAACATACAATATAAAGAATATTTTAATTTGAATTCCTTCCTAGCCAATTTTGTTAAATTGATAGGTAGGACTCCATCTCTCAAGAATTTAACTAATTAGATAAGCCATAAGTTTTTATCTTCCATAGTAATATCAAGAACCGCATGTTCCACTCTATCCATTTCTAATGAATAATTGGTAATTTAGATTGTTTCAATATTAATGGTTCATTTATGAGGATTCTTTGGTATTAAAGATCCAATTGAAACCATAGTATCAATAAATATGTTGGTTGATCTTGTTATCGCTTCTAGGTCATATGTTTTGAATGACTATAATAGAGTATCCACTAGCTTTTTGTATTTTTGGAGTAAAGGTTCTTTACATTCAAAACCCTCTTTAACCTAATTTAAAATTAAAAATGAATCACAAAAAAAAATGACCTTTCTTATTTTTAATTTTATGGCGATCTTTATAGCTAGTATTAGGGTTTCATTTTCAGTGTTGTTATTTGTACATGGCAAGTTGAGTTTAAAGGAATATGGTATAGGAACTCCTTGTAGTGTGATGAATACTACACCAATACCTCAAATTTTTTACATTGAGATTCATAAAAATATATTATCATATCCTATTCTTATTTAGAATCAACAAGAATTTCTATCTCATCTAATTAGAAAATATGCTCATCCGATAATTCAATGATGAGTGGTCTCATTGTGTAATGGTGCTTCTGCAAGGTAATCGATATGAATTGACCTTTAATTGATCTTTTACTTATGTATTGTATATCACATTCTATAAAATGCATAATCCATTTATATTTTCTTGTACTTGGTGATTTATGTTCATCATGTACTTCAATGGATCTACTTTGGCAATTACATAACTAGTATGATTTAGCATATAGTGCCTAAGCTTCTTTGTTGTGAGGAATACTACTAGATATAGTTTTTCCATATACATATACTTAATTTCATAAGAAACCAAGGTTAAAATGAGATAATATATATCTTTATCCTTATTATGTTCATTCTTTTGAGCAAGCATGGTTCCTAATGTAGATTATGTAACCAAAAAGTAGATTAGGAATGGTTCCCCTTCCCTCAATGAGACTAAAATTGGAGGTGATAAAAGATAAAATTTTATTTTTTCAAATGATTCTTGTTATTTTTTTCCCCAATGGAATTTAATCCCCTTTTTTAACAATTTATTTAATGGTTTTCACTTATCTGTTAATTGTGATATAAAGTATCTTATAGCTTGTAATTTTCCTTGTAGACTTTGTAATTATTTTATGTTTGAAGGGGGGGGAGCATATTCACTATTTCTTTTATCTTATTAAGGTCTGATTTGATTTCTCATCTAGACATAATAAAGCTAAATAATTTTCTTGAAGTAACTCCAAAAACACATTTCTTGGGATTTAGTTAAATGTTATGTTCCAACAATCTATCGAATATCTTCATGAGTACCTTTGGATGGTCATCTTTGGTTTTAGATTTGGATAATACATCATCTACATAGTCTTCCACAATATTATGCATGTAATTATGAAAAATATATGTCATTTCCCATTGGTAAGTAGCTCCCACATTCTTTAATTCAAAGGGCATTACTTTATAACAAAATGTTCTCCAAGGTGTTATGAAGGTTATCTTATGTTGATCTTTAGGTACTTCTTTTATTTGATTATACCCTAAAAATTATTCCATGAGAGATAACATTTCATGTATAGTAGTATAATTGACTAAATTGTCAATGTTTTATAAAGGAAAATCATCTTTAGGATAAGCTTTATTTAAGTCTCTAAAATCTGTGCATATGTGAAACTTTTCGTTACACTTTTTAACTAGAACCATGTTGGAGATCCAATCAGAATAATTAATGGGGTGTATGAATTTTTATTTTAAAAATTTTTGTAATTATTCTTTCACCATTAATTCTATTTTAGGGTGAATCTTTTGTAACATCTTTTTAATTGGCTTAGCATCCTCTTGAATACCTAGATCGTGTACCACCAAGTTTCGATCTAATCCCAACATATCAACATATGACTATACAAATATCTTTTCTTTTTATTTAAGTGTAGATACAAATTCCAATATCTCATCTTCATTTAGTGATTTTCCTAATTTAATAATATTTAGGTTGTTAGGATCATCACTTAAATCTACCTCAATAGTTTGTTCAAGTAACATATGAGACCCTTCTTCCAATTGATTTGGTACTAGAATCCAATTTTTATCATTTTGGTTGTGTTCTTCATCTTCATTTAAATTGTAAAGCTTCACCTATTTCCCAATTCCAACTTCACAAACCCTAAAATTTCATACCTTTTTTTTTTTTTAATTTAAGCACTCGAATAATCTAGGAATGGACAAGGTGATCCACATGAGCATGTTAACGATGTTAGCTAGTCAACACCCATATGGCAAGATTGGTCAAATCTATATTAACCAACCTTAATTGAAAAATTTCTAGTGTTCACTTTTCAATTCTCATCTCATTAGAATACATCACATAGGTGATCCCACCATTTCCCATTCATGAAATATGCAACAAATATTTTGGTCATGGCATTGTGGTTTTCTACTTGGGGCCCATATCACCCAAGAGTTTGCTAATCCACAAGGTTAAAAATCCTTGCTTGATGTATGACCCTTTGATTCATAGGTGCAAATAGATTTTCCTAGGAAATTTTCTATATGAAATGGGTAAACATCATCACCTATGGAACAATCATCATACTCCTATTTTCTTAACCATAGTAAGTATAATTACTAGTTACCTTCATCTGGTAACTATAATTTTTTCAACTATTGCCCTCATCTAACTTATTGAGGATATGAGACACTAGCCTTCCCATATCTATCGGTTAGGATCACCATGGTGTTTGGCATCCCCATACCCATATATTATGAAGCCATGGGTATTGTAATAATACCCTCAAAATGGTTTGTTTAGTATAATAAATTTCATTAGTAATCATGTTTGATAAACCAAAAACAAAAAAATAATCAAACGTGTACAAGAAGTTTTCAAGTAAGCTTATTCATGAAGCCAACAAAGGATATTCTACTATAATTATCCCATATGCATAATGTAGACAAAGAATATTACTTTAAAATTACAACACATGTCAAAGAATAATAACAAGTCCCGTTATGCTTAAAAAGTGGATACTTCTAGCAAGGAGGTGTGGTGTAAAGTATAACATGCTCAGGGGATCATTTCTTGTCTTTAACAAACCAAAGACAATTACAATTTGTCTAGTTTCTCTTTCTAGTATCAAAGTCCTAGACATTTAATAATCAATCAATACATGGCTAGATTTTCTAATTATATCATTTGATTAATCTCATTCATTTGAGGTTCTAAGTCCATCTTCAATTAGTTTTCCTTCATACATAAGGGATTCACATATCATAACACATTGATTAGGTATGAGTTACCTTTCTTCTAATTTCAAATGTAATGCACTAAGGCTATAATAGATTTGATCATTTATGTTTAGTATTTGACAAGACCATCCCTTCATCCCTTTACTTGGAACCTATGTGACTCTTTATATCATTACTAATGATAACCTTCAAGCCATATTACATAATCACTAGTTCCTTAACAAGTCGTCATGATTTTGACTTCTTATACCTTAGGTGTGTAATTCATTAATAGCCCATCCTTGGCTATTTATTAATTGGATAACAAATCTAAGCTTTAAATTTCAATTAACAAATGATTTGTGTCCTAGTGTATATCTTACGAGGTTTCCTATACCCTTAATGTAGTATAATATAAACTATATTTATTAATGAACTTAGTTTCTTGTTAATTTGATTCTACATTCACACCATACAAATTTACTTTAAGGCCTTTAATCCCAGCATAGTATATCAATACTCTAAATCCATAAATGAAGCTTATTCAATCTATTAAGAGGATATATATTTATAGATTCTCTATCTTTGATCATGTTTTAGGGACAAGGTATGTTAAAACTTCATTATTTATAAAGAAATAGAGTACATCATATCATGCATAGGACCTTACTTTTGTAAACAATAAGATATATCATTAATTAATCAGTCAATGAATTACATCACACCTAATATGATTCTAACCATTGATTATACTCATTCTTAGAAATATTTCTTATCTTACACAATAGCTTTCACAAGTCATTATTCCTTCTACTTGTTTTCTCAAATTAGGGTTTGCTAATATTGTAAAATTTGCAATAACCTTATTTAAATAAGCATTATCAACTTTGAAGGATTTCTTCATCACCATCCTTTTCCTTTGATGAGTCTCCATCCATCTATCATTATCTTCAATCATGCATTTGACCAAGAGAACCAAGACTATATGGTGTTGAGTACTAGGACTTAGTTAGAGTATTATGAGGATTAGGACAACTCTTTGGATTTATGAAATGCATCGATCTTATTATATTAGTAAAATAAATCAATACTCCTCCTTAGATCTTGATAGGATTTAGGTCTTATCAAAGACTACCTATCTTCATTGACCATGGAGTCTAACATCATGCATAACAAAATTCATCATCATCATTATAAATGTCAAGATCTCTCTTAACAAAGATAGAATCAAAGAAAGTTGTCATTTCTAAACTCAATTCTAAGTTACTAATTATATACATTAACTAATTTTCTTCAAACCCAAGTAATTAAACTCATGCTTAGTATCCCTATCAAGTTATAAATATTATTTATTACTGAAATCTTAATATTATATCACACCTTCAAAATCCTAGGATTAACATTTCCATAACTTTATTTTAGCTCAATCAAGAGAAAAAAGAAATCCCATGATTAATATTATTTTCTAAAAATGTTATTTACTCCAATAATATCATTCTTTACAAGTTGATGGTAATACTCTAGTGGAT
>Ga0068628_1000585_pt1 | contig 13424 bp, 8 predicted proteins | sample InSIn2gowninarea_FD_77431 | JGI IMG/M metagenome (GOLD analysis project Ga0068628, IMG submission 77431) | Clean room microbial communities from NASA Spacecraft Assembly Facility at Jet Propulsion Laboratory, Pasadena, California, USA -... ... | reverse complement strand
TATGATACCAAGGTAATTATAATTGTAAATGTAATATTAGTTTCATTAAATGAGATATTATATATTTTATCGTTGATGATTGTAATATTGGCATTAAATGTATCTCTAGTCATTAATGCTCCTCTCTTAGAGGTAGAGCATCCCCCTAGGTGATTGCACTGATTATGAGGTCATTTAGAGCTCCAAGGATGTATGTGCTACTTCAAACTAGGCATTGGTAATTTTGAGGAAAGTGGATAACCCTATAGCATGGATGTTAGGTATGGGAGCATCCTAAGATCCCACATTGTCCTTCCTAGGCACATGGACCTATAACATTAATCATAAGATGTTCCAACATCACCTCCTATTGAACGTTGGCATTCCTATCTCTTAGATGTGATTTCATCCATCCCAAGGCTCCCCATCTTGAATGTTTCATACATGAGAATACAAATCACATATCTCCACCATCAAATCATATCAATGTAATATTAGAAGATTCACCCTCACCTATAAAAAGAGAACTTGTATCCATTATGAGATATGTTGAATTTTATATTAAAACCTTTATTTAAGATTGAGTGGTGACTCTACCCTTTACACTTGTGAGATGAAATGCATTTGAGGTATCAAGGGGATAGGAGGCTATCCTTGAACTTACTCTAGTCATCTTGAGAGGAACATTGTTAGTTCCGTCACAATTTCTATAGAGGAGACCTTATCTTTCCTCACTACTTCTAGGATTAGTGAGGCCTTGGAGCCATCCAAAAAAAGCCTATTAGAGATAGTCCTGGTACAAACTCCTTAGGTAAAAATTTTTTATTATAATTCCTTTATTCTTACTATATCAAATACAATTACATTCTATTATTGAAATATTTCTATTTATCTCACTATGCTTGGATGTTAGAGTTGGAAGCATTATTAAATTATCACATTATTATTTTCTCTTCTTGGTTGTAACATTGGATCTACAGTGATATTTTCATTTCTTAACATTTATTTCAGCTCTCCAACTTGGATGTTGGTTTTGTGGAGCATTTCTACACTATTGAAGTACCATTTTGCTTCTTGATGAAGTCATTAGAATACTAGAGATATTTTCTTACATTAATCATGGAATTTATCATCATAGCTAGATGTTCAATTTGAAGTTATTTTCTATAAGTTTGATTTTGTATCTTTCATTCCTAGCAAGTAGTTGGATATTTGGTGCATGTTTGAGCTTATTTTGAGCAGTTTAGAAGCTAGAAGCTAAATGTCCCTCTCCTAGGGAATATTTAAGGAGTGAGCCCTATAATGGTTCATCACAAAAGATTGTTAATTCTTAATATGAATACTACCTTTTGATAATCGATATATAAAAAGATGAATTTGATTTCAGCTTTCAACATCTATAGTTACATTACTATGTTCATTGGTTGGAAGATGTCTTATCATTCAATATAGTTGAAAAAGATAATTAATTCTTGGTTAGGCAAGGTGTACTAAGATAATTAATGCTTGAATAGGCAATTTGTACTAAGATAGTTAAAGTTTGAATAGATAAGGTGTACTAATATTAATGGTGAAGGTTCTTAGAAATGTACCAAGATGATTTATAAAATCTTATACTAGTATTCTTTATCATTGAATGATTTCATATCATAAATGTTTGATTAAGTATCTACCATGGTATATCATCAATGTATCAATATTGAGATGATAAAATAGCAAATTGTAACATAAAGAAACTGTAAGTAGATTATGTCTATTTTGAACAATAATGCAAAACATGATATATGGATCTTATTAAGTAAATATATTTGATTCTGCTAAGTGAATATAACTATGAGTCATATAATAAAATAAATATGATTCTTGAACCATTGGTGAATCATAATCTTGAAAATACTGATGAAAATATTCTCATTAGGATAACTCATTGTGATTGCAACACTGTTTTGAATAACAAGATGAATTGAGTTTTAACATATTATGAATTGCATTGGTGAACACATATAAAAAATTATGTGGTTTAATTCAAATGATTTTAAATATCTTACTAAGTAGGTATCTGATAATGTTGTTCTATACTCACTCCCTTAAATATACTCCTAGATTACTTTGTATATGAAACCATAGTCTCATACGTATATACAATGTATGTATCCTTTTGGACAATCATATTTTGGAATCTCTTAAGATCTATATGCTACAATACATATGGTAGGGCTTGTACAACCTCTATTTGTTAATCCTAAGTTATAACTTGGGCTTGTAGGATCTCCATCTATATCTACATGGATGATCAATATGTGAATTTATTATTAGTTTTCTAATTTTGTAATAATGCTATAATTTATAAAAGGGAAATATTGTAGTACTGTAAATAATTATCAATTTGAGCATGAAAAAGACAACGATTCTAATGGAAATAACATAACATGCAATGATCATAGAACATGAAATAGCATATAAGGATAGGATTTTTACTGAATGGTAATAGAATCACCAGCCGCTTCGAGGGGGATATCTCCTTACAACTCTAAATGCAAAAAATAATGTCCCAGATATGTCTTTCCACATACTTCCACCTATTTATAAGCTACTAGCCCTAACCCTAATAGAAATGCAAAATTGGGCCCCACCCTTACAATCACAATATTATGGATACAATATAGGCTGACACATTAATTAAACTAATACTAACACCCAAAATGTTAGGATATGGGATCCTAACATGCCACCCCTCTTGGGATGAAGCTTTCTCCTCAAAGCTTGAATTGTGGAAACTACTGTTGCAGCTGGTGAAGTATTTCCCATGTTGCATCTTTAGGTTGCATGCCTTGCCACTACATAAGGACTTTGGTGATGATGCAGTTTCAAAGCTACCATGAATGTTGATCTAGAATTGCCTCAGGTATGATTACCATTGATGCATCCTCTATGAGCTCAGGTAATCATGTCTGAATTCGAACCTCCAATCCAACCACTTTCTTGAGATAGGATACATGAAACACTAGGTGAATCTTGGAAGAATCAAGAAGTTGTAATTTATATGCTATTGGGCCAATGCGCTGTAACACCTTGGATGGACCATTAAATTTTGGGGCCAATTTTTGTAGGCCTTTTATTTTTAAGGATTTTTGGCGATAAGGTTGCAACCTCAAAAAGACCATGTCATCTACTTGGAACTCCCTTTCAACACATTGCTGATCTACTTGTTGCTTCATATGATGTTGGGCTATCTGAAGATTATCTTTGAGTATTCGAAGAATATCATCTTGAGTGACCAATGTTGAGTTGAATACCTAAACCTTATTGGTACCTACAATATATGAGGTGACTATTGGTGGAGCTTGACCATACACAGCTTTGCAAAGGGTCATCTTACTAGCTGAATGATAAGATGTATTATACCACCACTTTGCTAAGGGAAGCCATCAGACCTAATGCCCAGGTTGTGCTGATGCAAAATAATGTAAATATGTTTCCAAACACTTATTAATAATTTCTATCTGATCATCAATTTGTGGATGATATGTTGAGCTCATGTTTAAGTGGGTACCTTGCAACTTGAAAAGCTCTTACCAAAAATGGCTTGTGAAAGTGGGATCACAATCACTGATAATCATCTCTGGCATGCCATGTAGTTTGAAAATTGTATCCATGAATAATTATGCCACTGTCAATGCCTTGTAGGGGTGAGATAATCAACCAAAATGAGCATATTTGGATAACCTACCAAACACCACTAGAATAACTAATTTCCCATTGCATTTAGGAAGGCATTTAATGAAATCCATTGAGATATTGGTCCATGTGCGATTAGGTATGGGTAGAGGCTAATGGAGTCCTGGAGTACCCACTATCTCACCCTTTTATCATTGACACACATCGCAAGTTGCTACAAACTACTTAATATTAGATTTCATTCTTATCTAATAGAATGATTTTACCACCCATTTGTAAGTTTTCAAAAATCCCTCATGTGCTGATGTAGGTGTGGAATGTAATTCTACCAGTATTTCTAATTCACATTGGGATGAAGATGGTAACAAAATTTGGCCCTTGAATTTCAAAATATCATCATTCCATGTGTGGTGTGGTTTACTCATGGGATCTTGAGTGATTTGTAGAATCAATTCTTGGATGGAACTATCCTTTGCCCACTCCTATTTAACCTTATCCAACCATTGAGGAATAGGAGATGAAATAGCTTTCAATGCTACCTAATCTTTGAATTTTTTGGATAAAGCATTAGCAACCACATTCTCTTTACCTTTACAGTATATTATCTCATAGTCATACCCTAATAGTTTGGTCACCCATTTTTGTTGCTCAGGTGTAGAAATCCGTTGCTCAATAAAAAATTTCAAACTATGATGATCCGTGAGGATGATGAAATGGTGGCCAATGAGATATGGTCTCCATCATTGAACTGCATGGATGATGGTGAGCATTTATTTTTCATATGTGAATTTACCCAAATTTTTACCAGAGAGTGCTCTACTAATGAATGCTAAAGGATGCCCTTCCTGCATCAATATTGCCCCAATTCTAACACCACAAGCATCACTTTCTATCATAAAGGTTTTAGAAAAATCTGGCATTACCAATATTGGGGTGGTACACATTGCATCCTTAAGCTTAAGGAAAGCTGCCTCTACTTGGGGAGACCATTGGAATGCATTCTTTTTCAACAACAATGTTAGAGGTGTTGCGATCTTACCATAATCCTTCACAAATTTCCTATAATAGCCTATCAATCCCAAGAATCCTCGAATACTTTTCAAGGTTGTAGGAACTAGCCAATTCTACATGTCAATGATCTTATGTGGGTCCACCTTCACTCCTTCGGATATAATATGGCCTAGGTAATCAATTTCCCGCTTACCAAATGAACATTTGGATTTTTTTGCATATAGCCTATGTTCTCTCAAAATATGTAAGGTTTGTTCAACATTTGCCACATGTTCCTGCCATGTCTTACTGTAGATCAATATATCATCAAAGAAAACTAAAATAGATTTCCTAAGGAAGGGAAAAAGCACCTAATTTATTAAACTTTGAAATGTGGATGGAGCATTTATGAGTCCAAATGGCATGAACAAGAACTCATAATGGCCCTCATGAGTGCAAAAAGTAGTTTTTGATATATCCTCCTCCTTGAGGTGAATTTGGTGATACCTAGATCGTAGGTCCAACTTGGAGAAATATCTTACCCCATGTAGTTCATCCAATAATTCATCTATGAATAGTATTAGAAATTTGTCCTTGATGGTAAGTTTGTTGAGGGCCCTAAAGTCCACACACATACGCCATGAGCCATCTTTCTTACAAACCAATATAACTGGAGAAGAATATGGGCTTACACTTGGTCGAATTACTCCTGCATCCAATAGTTCCAAAACCAACTTTTCAATTTCATTTTTTTGTAAACAAGGATACTGATAGGGGAAAATATTTGGTGGTTGACTTCTCAACACCAATCGGATAGCATGATCATGAGATCATTGGGGGGTAAACCTATTGGTTCCTCAAAAACCTATGCATGTTTACTCAATATGGGCTACAGATCCTTAGGTTTTGTAACTTCTGATTCAGTGATTACCAAATAGGATAATTATGCTAGCATTCTTTTCCTAGTCTTTTGTAGGATCTTTTCCATGCGATGGGAGCTCACAATTTGTAAAGGTCCACCCTGTAACCCTTTTAGAGTATGCTCTTGTTCATATATTTGGAAGGTCATCCATAACTCTACAAAATTCCACTACATGGTACCCAAGGTTCTTAGCCATTGCACCCCCAAAACTATATCACATTCCCCAAGTGGTAAAGTGTACATGTCACTTTTCAATGTATAGTGGCCCATGCTTAATTTGACATTATGACACATTCCCTTACATGCTATTTTTCCACCATTACCAACCATAACCTCAAAGTTATTTGTAGGATGGATGTAACAGTCAACAGCCTTAGCCACCCGCAGATCAATAAAATTATGAGTACTACCCGAATCCAGTAGTACGATGAGAGGGTATTTTTAAAAAAATCCTTTGACCTTCATAGTTTGTGGGGTAGTAATTCTGGATAATGCATTGTAAGATATAACTGAGGCCACTTCATTAAGAACTTCCTCTGTAGTCTCTTCATATACACTCTCATATTCTTCCTCACTAGGAGCATCAGAATCAAGCAAATATAACTTTTGTTAAGTACAATGATGATCGTAAATAAATTTCTCATCACAATTATAGCATAGTCCCTTCTTTCAATGCTCTTCCATTTCTTCTCATGTCAATTTCTTTGTGTGCATCATTTGATTTGGTGTGGGAGAACTTATGTTATTTGAGGATTGGGATTATTTTATGCCTTTATGAAGGTAGGCCTTACATTTCTTTGCTAAGCACTAGCCTTATCTTCAGCAAGCTTTGCCAAGGCGATCGCATCCATCATAGTTTTGGGATTAAACATTTTGACCTTTGTTTTAAGTTCTTCCTTTAGTCCACTGATAAAACAACTTGTAAAAAATGTATCATCTAACCCCTTTGTGTGATTGGCTAATTTCTTGAACTAGTTTTGGTATTCTTTAATGATCGTGGTCTGACACAACTTGGTTAATGATCCTGTAAAGTCTTCATACTCACTCAGACCAAAATGGATCAATAATTTTTGAGTGAATTCATCCCATGAAGGATCAGGATGAGTTTTTGAATACCATTGGTGCCATTGGAGAGCCTCACGATCCAAATGGAAGGTTTCCATATGCACCTTCAAGTCTTTTAGAATTTGGTTCAATGTAAAATATTGTACGATCTTATAAATCCAACCAACGGAATCCTCTCCATCAAATCGGGGAAAATCTAATTTAGTGGTGCATGGGAGAATGAAACCACCTTATTGGCCCTAAATGGTTTGGTGATGCCCATGGGGGTTTCCTGACTATCCTGACTACTGTGAACTGATTGCATTATTGGTATGACTGAGATTGAGTTGAACCTATCACACTTATTATCAAGGGTTTGTATTTGGGTCTATAGTTGTTGGATTTTTTCCCTGAATGTGCTAGTAAGTGTATCTGCCATTTGTTGGATCATAGTTTGAAAGGTCATCATAGTAGGATCAACTTGTGCTACTATGTGGGATCTTGTCTCAGGTGCTATTTTTGGAAACTGCTAATTCTGAACTACTAATTCTAAAAAGCACTCTTTATGAAACTGTTAATTCTAAAAACTGCTATTTTTAGAAATTGCTATTTTTAGAAAGTGCCCAAAAAAGTGTATGGGTGTAGTATACCAAAATGATCAGCTCAAAAAGATGATCGTAATGGGCTAGGTATCTTAATGATGATTTTTGAAGTCCAAAACTATTTTTTTTTTATGTCTATGGGTTTGTTTGCTTTTATTAACAACTGCTAAAATGGTCCAATTTTTTTATTATTTGGATATGAAGGTTTTGTTACTTTTGAACTACTATTTTTGGTAGCTCTAAAAAATTGCAATCGCATAATCTACTTCTTGCTTCAAGGTTCTTTGTGTAAAGGAATGATTCTAGGGTAAGGATTATCTACTCTGTAGGCTTGTCTAAACATCCCTCCTATCCAACTTTCACAAGGAAAGAGGCTACAAATATAGCTTCTGTGATAAGTAATTTTCCAGCATCACTTGTTGGTGCACTATAATTTACAGACAGCTGACACAACTTCCTACCTAGTTTTTGTTTAAAGCCTAGATAGTCTCTGATATACCTTTTGGTATGTGGAGTTCGATTTAGTGTAGGGTTCTATCTAAGGCCTGGGTATTGATGCAGAGTTTTTTGTACCTCACTTCACACATAGCTTTATGGGCAAGTGTGCTTAGCCAAAAATGATAGATCCTCCTGGATATTTTAAAACTCTCAATATAGGGTTTCTAGCTTAGACCTCTAAGAAATTTTTTTTTCCTACAGCAGAATGGCCTTGGAAAGTGCTCTGATACCAGATGTAACAATGCTACAATTTATAAAAGGGAAATATTGTAGTACTGTAAATAATTATTGATTGGAGCATGAAAAAGATAATGATTCTAATGGAAATAATAGAACATGCGATGATCATAGAACATGAAATAGCATATAAGGATAGGATTTTTACTAAATGGTAACAGAATCATCAGTCACTTCAAGGGGGATACCTTCTTACAATTCCAAATATGAAAAATAATGTCCCAGATATGTCTTTCCACATACTTCCACCTATTTATAAGCTACTAGCCCTAACCCTAATAGAAATGTAAAATCAGGCCCTGCCCTTATAATCATAATATTACGAATTACAATATAGGCCAACACATTAATTAAACTAATACTAACACCCAAAATGTTAGGATATGGGATCCCAATAAATTTATTTATGATATATATGCAAAACTAATGCAAAGTGTAGATTAAAAATAATGCATAAATAATAAATTGATGGACTATTTATCTACAATGTAATATTGAAGCATATATAAAAAATATGGTATCAAATGAACATGATAAATAATTTACCTTCATCAAATACATATACAAATAAAAAATAATAATCATACATAAATCATAGTACTAAAACTTTATAAATGAATACTGTTAATGACCTAGGTGCATGCTGCTAGTAATGTAAAATATGCAAATCCATAACTAGAAATTGAAATACATGAAAGAAGGTCAAAAGGATGTAGCAAATCTATGAAGAGGTGGTGTTATGAAACACCATTTTTTTGGATCAAATGATATCGCATGTTCTAATCTTTCTCTCAAGATATTTATTGATATTGATTGATATATTTTATGTTGCTTTTGATATTCTTTTATAGCAATATTTTGATACTTTTTTATTCTTGGGATCATTACCTTTTACATTTTTTATGGTGTCTCTTTTGATATTTAACACCTCTTACATTATACAATGGTCTATTACATTTCCTTGGGTACCTTTTAACCCTCTTTACAATAAATAATTCTTGATGCTATAAAATGAATTATTTAATAAATTTTTAGGCATTTACATTTTGCCCCTCTTTGGAGGTGTGATTGAAGAAATGAGATTACATATCCAAAGAAAAAGTATAGAAATGTTTTTTGAAATCTCCATCTGGTATTGCTATTTGATGATGATGAGGGTGCTTTGTTGCCCCTTTTGGCTTGGTTGCCCCAAGAAAGCTCCTTGAGTGGTGCACCTAAGACAAAACCTAAATAACTACATCCTTTTTAACCTTACACTATTCAACCATGAATTTGGCCATTCTGTTATTTTTGATACTTAGGAATTTGATGCTTTTACATCCATACATTGATACATAAGTGATCCTTTGATTTCAGCTCTAGATTTATTGATGTGAACATCATTGATGGTGTATAAATAGTGTGGCACACTATTAATAATGTGTATTCATATTCTTTTGGATTTCTTCTTTTGATGTAGGTATTTGTAAAAAGTGTTAGATATACCTTGCATGAAAATATTTTGGATACATAGTGAGTTATATCATTTATTAATGATGAATCAATATCAGCAATCTACTTATGATTACATCATCAGTTTATCTTTTATGTGAATGAACTCTCACTAGCTATATTGGTGGCTATCAATGGTAATACATTTTATGTCTATGAACCTAAGATATTATTCTTTGTATGGTTCAAAGAAAAAATCATATGGATACATAGCAAGTTGCATCATCGATTGAGGATAAATCAATATTCATAGCTTTCTCATGGCTGTATCACCGATCTAACTATTAAGTAAGTGAACTCTCACTAGTTTTATTGATGGCCATCGATGACCTAGCATTTTTATGTCCATGGTTAAGAGACATTATACTATATTTTTTTGTTTTGTTTTTTATTTTATTCTAATGGATATATACAAATAGTAATGCACACCATAAGTAACATCCTAATAATCAAATAAATTGTAGAAATAAAAAATTGAACATAAAATGCATGTACCTTACATAAAATATACATTATTTTACAAGGTACATAGTCATCATTTTATGTAAAGAAGCATTTAAGATGCATGTAATTGAAGGTATATTCTTTTCCATCCATGGATGATAAATTGTAAGCTCCTCATCCTATTGTATCAATGACAACAAATGGGCCTATCCAATTTGGTTCAAATTTTTCTTTTGCTTCATCATTTGTAGTTATTTTGTTGATATTTCAACACCAAGTCTCCTATTTTGAATTCCTTTTATTTTATCTTCTTTCCAAATTCCCTCTTCAACTTTCCATGATATGCCTTCTTATGTTTAATTTCCTTGATTCTCTTTTCATCTAGTTCCTTCAATTATTGTAATCTAGCTTTCCTTTCTTCTTCGTATGATATATCTCCTTGTAGTAAAATTCTCAAAGATGGTAACTCCAACTCTAATGGTACAACAAATTCATCTCCATAAACTAAGGAAAATGGTATTTCCCCAGTGGCTATTCTAATACTTATTATGTATAGCCAAAGTGCATAAGGTAACTATTCATGCCAATTTGCTTTATACATATCCCATGTTTTGGCCAAGATGCTCTTTATGGTTTTGTTTGATACTTCTACTTGACCATTTCCTTAAGGATAATATACTAAAGAAAATGTTTGCATACTATGAAACTTTTTGTAAAAGTATTTCATGTCTTTACCTTTGAAACTTTTTCCATTATCCATGATCAATCTTTTTGGTACTCCAAACCATGTAATGATATTTTAAATCAAGAGAGCAATGATTTTATCTTATGTTATTGATTTCATCCAAGTGACCTCAACTAACCTTGTGGTAAACTCTATAGATATGATAATAAATTTGTGACCTTCCCTTGAATTTGGATTGATAAGCCCAATCAAGTCTATGCCCCATGTTGCAAATGGTCATGGTGAAATTATGGAGTTCAACTCTTAAGTTGGGTTTTTTTTTATAAATTTGCATCTTTTTGACATTGTAAACAAAATTATTATAATTTTCAATAAATTTATTTTTGTACCTTTCTTACTGAGGTGTTGGAAATGTAGGTCTAACTTTGATCAACTTTTTTTCATCATTTATCCCAATTTTGACATCTACTAGTTCCTCAGTTGCGAATGCCAATTCATCCTTTTGCTATAATAATGATGGTAACTCTTCCAATCCTTGAATATTACATGTATCATCATACTCTTATTAAACCTAAAACACTTCATTAAAATTCACCTCCTATCCAAAATACCCATATTCACTAAGAATGTAACTTGTTTACCTTTTATCATTTTATTTAAGCAATTTTGAATGTGCTCCATGTATTCTAAGATATCATCATCAATATTGAAGTAATCAAACTCGAGTGGTATAGTATTGTTAATCCATACATCCTCATCAATATCATTATAAATCTTAATCAAATTATACTCTTTTATGAACTTGATAAATCCCATTATTTATTTTATATTTTGATCACTACCCAATCCATTCTTAGTTTTCTAAGCTCCTAAGGTAGTAGGAAAAGAAGACATACCATGTTCTAATTTGCCTAAAACCCCTCCTCTGTATTTGCAATTTTAAATCATGTATTTATAAACAAAAATATATGGAAAGGTTTTATCCATTATGTTCATTATTTGATCCATCATTGAGGTTACTGTATTTGGTGATATCATTATTGCAGAGTAAGAACCCCCATCATCTTCATTATTTTCATGTCATTGAAAATGTTTTAGTAGTATAGTATGTTGTTGATAGCCTTCAACATTTAGAATTTTCATTCATATTATATCTTTTATGGATGTTAACAAATCAAACTTCTCAATTCTGTATGTTCCCATTCTTATCTCTACAATATGAGGCTATTTTTCAAATTTCATCATTGCTACACCTACTTCCAAAGGTACAATATCATATCTAGGATAAGTCATTATGGATTCCTCCATGTCTACCATATTACATAAGGAATATGATTTTGGATCACCTATTATTATATGTACCTCATCCTGATATTCAAATTTCAACTTACCATGTACTATAGATGGTACTGCATCCATATCATGAAGCCAATGTCTTCCTAACAATATGTTATATGAAAACTTTGAATCCACAACCTAAAACTAAGTTTCAACTATCTTGATGCTTATTGTAATAAAAAATGTAGCCATTTTCGCTATATTTTTGGATGAGCTATCATATGCTCTAATTCAAAATGTGGCTTCTTCTAAGGGAGGGATCTCTACACCTTTTTCTTGAAGTTGTATCAAAAACTTATGTGAACATACATTAATAGCTGATCCATTATCTACCAATGTTATTTTAGTTTTCAATTAATCTATCATAGGTGTAATATACAAAGCTAAACATTCAGCAAGAATTTCTCTACTTAGCTTTTTAGATCTATAAAATAAAATTCCATCACATTCCTTAATATATTTAAGTTTTTCAAAAAATATGGTAGCGAACATATTGGTAGAACATATTTCTTTTTTGAATAGAGAATATAAGATCTCCCTATGTGTTTCAGATGTAGATATGATATTATACAAACTAACCTTAGCAGGAGTACTTTTCAATTACTCAATCATGCTTTAAGTTTTTGGATTGGGTGGGACAGTTACTTGTCCAATAGTAATTGGATTTGAAATGTGCCTTGTACATCCCCTTCTTATTCTAGCATAGAATTATTTATTGACTAAAACTATGTTCACCATTACCTCTGGATCTGAATGTTTCTAATAAATTTCATATCTCCCTTGTGTAATAAGATAATAAATTATAACTTCTAATGCTTTACAAAAAATTATAGAATAACCTTTTATTTGATGATAAGTGCATTAAGAATATGAAGTTTCCATTGGGATACTATCATGTTGTGATGTTTTCTAATGGATTCAATAAATCCCTTTTCATTAGATCTCTCATAATAAATCTTGGCTGAATTGGAAACACATACCTTCTATCTCTTGTTGTAGCTGATCTTGTCAATTTAGGGGGAGATGCAGGTGCATCAACCATATTCATTATCTTTTCTTTCTTATTTATTATTCCCTATGATTATCCTTATTATAAGAAGTATATGTGTACTTGATATATCCTAAATTAAGAAAAAGTTTATCTTTTTGCAATAATTCTTTTACTAATACCCCAAATCCCATACCCTTATCATTTGGAGCATGCAAATTAATAATAGAAAAAATATAATCTCTAAATATGCCATAAATTTTACCCTCATCCAATTTTCTATGAATAGATTTCTATACCTTTTTAAATCTTGGAATATACTTCTCTAGGGTTTGATTATTTTCTTGGTACATGGCACATAACTCTATAATAGTTCCTTGCTCTTTAACATTATGCTTGTATTGACCCATGAATACTTGTACCAATGAATTGAATGAATCTATATATCCTTACAAAAAAATGTAGAACCATTGGCTAGCATCACCTTTTAAACTCCTTGGAAAAAAAATTACCGTCATCTTCTCCTTT
>Ga0068628_1000581_pt1 | contig 13458 bp, 4 predicted proteins | sample InSIn2gowninarea_FD_77431 | JGI IMG/M metagenome (GOLD analysis project Ga0068628, IMG submission 77431) | Clean room microbial communities from NASA Spacecraft Assembly Facility at Jet Propulsion Laboratory, Pasadena, California, USA -... ... | reverse complement strand
CTTGCACTCTTTGCACCGCTGGCCGTTACAACTTATGCCCAACACTTCGATTCAGATCTTCAGGTGCGAGGTACTCCAGAATTTGGAACCAAATCTCGTCCGGCAATTCTGGGACCTTACTAGAGGTTGCCATCACAGAGCTGGGTTCTTTCACGATGGAAATGAACACCGCAGGTGGGTTCAGTGTGATAAACTGGCATCGAAGCAGGGCACACACTGACTAGCAGCAGTCAAATATTACATGTATTCTTTTGTGGTAATCTTTTAATTCACTGGTTTCATAGCAGAACGGTGGAAGCAGTTGCCTTGTCACTATTCCGCGCTATTCTGTGTCGGATCATTGTCGGACCGCTACTAGTACTTGTTAACGTGCGACACTCTCCAGATGCGACGCAAACAAGGGGATGACAACCTAGAACAAAGTAAATCCAGAACCTGTGCTTTCATTGCGCCCTTGAAGCCGATAGCTCATCAAGCATTAATCGAGGTGTAGTAACACAACCCTTGACAAGGATTATCTGAAGATTGCCTGCATCTGTCACGTGATTCAGACGCTTGCCTCGGTGATCTGCTTACTTTTCACATGCTTCAGGTACCATGTGCTTTGTAGGAGTAGGTGATCTCATGTCTGGAGAACGCCAGTGCTCACATGCCCATGTGATGATTGTCAATGTACACGCAAGAATAGAACTACTACTTGTATTCCCGTTGCCCTTCCGACATCTTTGATCGCTCATACACCTCTTCGATACCTTGCTAAGTGTTGCAATTCAATCACACAGTCTCGCATTAATAAGACCCTTCCGATCTACCCTTGAACCACTACTGCCATTTTCGTGTCAACACCACAAACAATTTTCCAAATGTCCATCAAAAGCGGTAAGTACACTCTTGCACTTCAGTACACTCTTGCTCTTCAGTACACAAAAACGTCCAACTGACTCAATCTACCAGACGCCTTCCCCTCCTCCGTCGCCTTTGACGCCATCAATGATGCCCTAAACTCCTCGGATGCCGACCGCAAAGATGCTATTCAGAAGGGCAAAGCTATCTTTGCATTCAAGTTGAAGAACAATGCTGGTCAAGAGGAAGCGTGGCACATCGATCTGAAAGACAAGGGTGTTGTTTCGAAAGGCGAGGCGCCAGCGGGCAAGAAAGCGGATGTTACGTTGTCGTTAAGTGATGAAAATTTTGGGAAGCTGGTCGCTGGGAAGACGAAGGCTCAGAGCCTTTTTATGAGTGGGAAACTGAAAGTTAAAGGGAACGTGATGAAGGCGACAAAGTTAGAAGGGGTTTTGGCAAAGGCGCAAACACAGACGAAGGCGAAGCTATAGAGAAAAAGAAAAATCGAAACATGAATGTGAGCAATTGTGTACTTTTGTGTACATTAGAGTAGATGTGGTATATGAAAGCGAAATACCAGCTCTATGCTTTAGCACCTTGGAATAACAAAGCCAGCTCTTTTTGACCATTATCAACGCCTGCTGCTCTTCATAAACTCCGTGTTGTCATGCAATTCCGAACCTCATACCATCATTTTCGCATCAATCCGTTTGTTACTGCTGCTCATAAAGTCAACTAAGCTGTGATCATGACCTTAACCGCCACTCTTCCTTCATCTTCGCCCTCTCTGGCCTGGTTGGCAGCGAGTCTGAATGCCTTCTCACCAGCCGTCAACGGGACTCGGTGCGAAACCAAGGCGTCGGCAACACCAGCCAGTTTGCCACTAGCAAACAGTTGGATTGCAGGAGGGTAGCAGTTAGCATATCGAAAGACGCCAATGATATCCACCTCTCTCAACGCAGCAGCACCCAACGGTAGTGTTTGGACGGGATTGCCCATGCCAACCAGGACGAGCTTACCGCCGGCTGTAGCTGCGAAAATACCCATCTGTACGCAAGGAGGAACACCAGTGCACTCATAGACTCGATCGAAACCGGCTGGGAGACCAGCAAAGGCGGAAATTTGAGCAGCCAGCTCGGTGGCAGTAGCAAGGTTTTCCTCGATAGTCGGAGCGGGTGCTTTCTTTGGAATCAGGAATGTCTTGAGACCAAATCGTCCGTCACCTAGACCTTCAACAATCTTCAGTCTTGGTCCATCAATGTCAGCAACAACAATCTGAGAAACGCCGGAAACGGAGAGGGCCGCAGCGGTCAGCATTCCGACTGCCCCAGCACCAATAACAAGAGCAGTGCTGCCTGTCAACGGCACACCAGCACCCGAACCCGCAGTCTGGGATCGATTGATAGCGTGCAAGCAGACAGCTAGTGGTTCAATCAAGGCACCCTCCTCGAATGTCACATTATCAGGAAGCTTGTGACACATGTTGCTTGGCTGGGTGATGGCGGTTTGGAGAGTGCCATCAGCATGAGGAAAGGTTTTGGCGGAAGATCTGAATCGAAGTGTTGGGCATAAGTTGTAACGGCCAGCGGTGCAAAGAGTGCAAGTTCTGCATGGAAGTCCGACCTCGAGGGCTACTCTGTCACCAATCTTGAAGTCTGTAGATGGTGTAATGGCAGTCGTGTTCGAGTGACCGTTTGTGCCGTTTGTCGCTGAGGTTTCAGGAAGAGCTGTGATGATGCCACTGGCTTCGTGACCCATACATAGAGGTGCTTGAAGAACGAAATTGCCATTTCGGCCGTGGAGATAGTAATGCAGGTCACTGCCACACAGGCCAGTAGCCTTTATGGTGACTTGCACTTCGCCAGGTTGGGGGATTGGTGCCGGTCGTTCTTCGAGTCGAAGATCTTTGGCGCCATGAAGGACGAGAGACTGGATTGTGTCTGGTGTCATCTTGACTGTATAGCTGAATATATAACTCTCCGGTTGTTTACAGCAAAGCTTGGGTTGGATATCTTCCTGGACTTACGGGGAGTTAGTTGGACAAAATTGCAAGGAGAGTCAAGGGTGGAAGATATTTGAAACAGTTGAACTTCTAGACGGTAAATTCGTTAAGTGTGTGCTTCAGTCGTGCCTTCTTCCGAACAGTTCTAAGAACTGAAAACCGCTTCATATGGCAGCGACACTTTCTTCATTTCCCTCATCCCTATTCTCACTTCGGAAGGATGCCTCGAATTCACCTCCATGCCGTCGGACATGATAACAGCGGCTCCGGCCTCAACGGGAAACAATCGCCGTACTCGGAGTATCAATTGAATACCCTTTTCCAATATTTCTACAACATCAATTGCCGCCGTTGTGTCATTGGTTCCAACTTATTTGTGGCCCTCTGGCACGGCATTTGTGCCGATTTTTTGTGGGTTGGAAGATCTTTCCGTGGGGTCGTCATCTATTCGCTCTCAAATCGAATGTCATTTCTCCAACTTTACGATGCGGCTCCTATTCTCAAACAGTGAGTATCAAGAAATAGGGTACCCGTGTAGGGAGTATCACTCAGCGGACGCGAAATGCACGTCGCCGGACTTTTCCCCAATAGTGAAGGTGTTGACAAGCAAGAGTGACCTTTTCGTGAGACAAGCTTAGCGAACTATTCACTCCAACCTACAATATCTCGAGAATTAATTATATTGTCTGAACCTGTAGCCTTTGCTGTGTCTACCGTAACTGCCGCTACTCTACCTAGGCATTCAAGACTTCAGCTTGTCCAGAAAGCAAATTAATTTGTGGCCACCAAGCACCGCGAATGATACGTTCAGGCAAAACCTGCATCTCAAAGATCCAACAACCCACAGCACGCTCTATATCCAACATGAGCAAGCCAGCAGCTCTCCTAATAGGTGACCTAACTCACACCAACAAAGAGTGGTCAGCCCTATCCAACAAATACACCCTAAAAGAATTCCGAACAGGAACCCGCGACAAATTCCTTTCAAACCTCAAATCAGGCACCTACGACGATGTCGTCGCCCTCTACCGCTCCAACACCTCCGTAACCCAAACGGGCCCCTTCGACACCGAAATAATCTCCCACCTCCCCCCCTCCCTAAAATTCATCTGCCACAACGGCGCCGGCTACGACAACATCGACGTCAGCGCCGTCAACGCCCGCCTAATCTCCGTCTCCAGCACCCCCGTCGCCGTCGACGACGCAACCGCCGACGTAGGAATCTTCCTAATGCTCGGTGCTCTCCGCCAAGCACATATCCCGCTCACCGCCCTCCGCCAAGGCGCATGGCGCGGCAACGCCACCCTCGGCCACGACCCCAAGAATAAAACGCTCGGCATCCTAGGCATGGGCGGCATAGGACGCGCAATGGCCCACCGAGCCCGCTCCTTCGGCCTATCAATAATCTACCACAACCGCTCCCGCCTTTCCCCAGCTCTAGAAAACGGCGCAAAATACGTCTCCTTCAACGATCTCCTCGCTCAATCAGACATCCTCTCCCTCAATCTCGCCCTGAACCCAAAAACAAAACACATAATCTCCGCCCCGCAGCTCTCATCCTGCAAACCCGGCGTCGTAATAATCAACACCGCGCGCGGCGGCCTCATAAACGAAGCCGACCTCGTCGCGGCCCTCGAATCAGGCCACGTCTCCGCCGTCGGTCTCGACGTCTTTGAAGAAGAACCGAAAATCCACCCAGGTCTAATCAAGAATGATAGAGCGTTCTTGTTGCCGCATGTGGGTACTATGACTGTGGAAACGCAGCGGGATATGGAGTTGTTGGTGTTGAAGAACTTGGAGTTGTCTATTGATGAGGGGAGGTTGGTGACGAGGATTGGCGAGCAGAAGGGTTTGGAGTGGGCGAAGGATGATGAAGGTACGTAATGTTTAATGGTTCGTTTTGTGATTTTTGTGTTGAGGCTGATTTCTGCTGTACAGAAAAGACGCGAGGACGAGAGAGTCGGTTGTAGAATAAAAGCCTGATCATAAATGATATATATGCTTGGGAAGCTCTGAGTAAACACTGTGCATTCAGTTGTGCACAGGTCTCTTTGGCATTAGATGGACTGTACGCGAGGAACACGGCTCATGGGAAACCGCTATTAGAAGACCTTAGACATAAATTCAACCATCTACAAAAACCACAAGTTGGCCCAGGAAGTCAGAAAAGAATCATACTCTGGAAGGATCGAATGCGCGATTGTTATCATTCTATACGAGAGGTACGCGACAGTGCAAACACTGGACACTATTTGGTGCACTCCATTCTTGCCCACCACTCATCCCTGAGCGTTTTCTGGCGTAGAGCTTCGCCCACCACTCTCGCAGCCAAATTGAATCTTGGGCTTGTTGGACAGAACTGGCACACTTTCTGTAAAGGACATGACCTCTATTCCTCCTTCTTTTCAACCGCTCCGAGGACTCCGTTTGTCCCCTGCATTTCTAAATCTCGGTTGGCTTCACTAGCCCTAGTGCGTTGCCGGGTCGTGCTGAGTCCCATATGAGCACGTGATCTGGACGCTGCCAACGCTGGGAATGAGTGCTTGGATGCGTCCTCGTCGCTATCGATATTCTCCTCTGGCTGCGGCTTTCGCTTCATGGTTGGCGCGAATTTGGATTTCGCCCGCAGCTTTGAACCATACAAGTAAAAGCCGAGCGGTATTGGGACGAGAAGAGCAGCAAAGCAGCCGAGGAGAGTGCCTGCCCACTGAATGCCAAGGCCGTTGAACATCTGACGAGCGAACAGAGGCTAAGATGTAAGTTAGCCAAACGTGGTCAAATAAGGATGGGAAAGTTTGGAAGGGAAAACATACGAATCCTGCTGCTGCGATGGATCGCAGAAATGTGTTGCCTGCAATCACTGAAGCTGCAAACATAAGGTAAGTGTCGACCAGGTAATTGAAGCATTGAATGAAGATAGCCAACAAACCAGCGCCAGTAAACAGACCGGAGAGAGTCGGAACAATCCAATGAACGGATTTTTTGTAACCACTCCAACCAAACCAGAACAGACCAATTGAGAAGAGAGCACCACCCACAATGACTGGGGGTAGACGCCACTCAGGGATTGGAATGCCGTCGTTCGCGGCGAGCTTCTTGTTGTAGTTCCTGGACTCGAATATGATGTACATCGCAATTAAGATGATACCAACCATCATGCCAAAAAATGGAAGACCGCCAACACCTGCATTCATGCCGTGAACGCCTTGGAAGACTAATGGGTAAGCAGTCAAGAAGAGATAGAGGATTCCGTAGATGAAAGACATATAGACTGTCAAGGCCAGCACGACCGGTTCAGTGAAGAGCAGACGAAGCGGTCGGCTCAAGTTCTTTGTGACTAATTCTTTGAAGTCAACCTCAACTTCCTCCTGCTTCGCGTGGATACCCCAATTCTTGGTTCTCCGTCGAAGCTCTTCGGCTTTGGACACCAGGACAACTGGAGGATACGACTCTTGCAAGATGAACACGTTCAGGAGAAACGACAGAGCCCCCATGATGCCTGGGATATAGACGTTCCATCGCCAGCCAGCCCCCGATAGTTGGATAAACCCTCCAATGAATGGTGCAAGCATAGGACCAAGAAAGACCGTTGCAGAGAACACCACGATTGCAGAGCCTCGCTGAGTGTTGTCGAACATGTCGGAGAAAACAGCAGCCACCACAGCCAAGGGGCAAGAGCCGAAAATACCTGTGAAGAATCTGCAAATGTAAAATGTCTGCAAATTAAAGGCGGTGGCGGTCGCAAAGTTGAAGATAGTGAACCCAAACATGCCTACCAAAATAGGTAGCCTTCGGCCTTTCAGCTCAGAAAAAGGCCCCCAGCAGAGAGGGCCAAAGGCGTAACCGAGTACGTAAAGAGAAGTCCCGAGCGTGGCGACTTCGACACTCACATGGAAGTACTCTCCGAACGCGCGTGTGGAGGCAGAGAAAAGGGAGGATGTGAATGTCGAACAAAGAGATGTATAGGCTAAGATGACTCCGGTAATAAGTTTCTTACGGAAAGGCCAGTTCTGCGGGTGGAGCGGATCGTCTGGACCGTCGTATTCCACAACATAATCTTCGTAAGGCGGGAGATCTGGAGGATATGCCTTTCCACCACCAAAATTCGGCAGCGCTTTCTCAGTCTTTCTCGATTTCAATGTACCCGCACCAACAGTCGCAACTTGTTGCAGACGATGTGTCTCTGATCGCAAGTCCTCCAGAGGATGGGTTTTGGTTCTCGTAGCTCTTGATTCGAGTCTTCCGACAGACGCGGCTGTTGCGATTCGGCTCATGGCTTCGCTGGACTCGGTTGAGCTGGATATTATTGAATCTTCCGTCCTCTGCCTTTGAATATCATGGGAGGCACCGGCGGCCCGCGTCTTCGCCTCAGAATCATCGTGATGGGGTTTGACATAGGCTCTCGAAGCCTCTCTTTCTGCTACAATGAGACCGCGATCCACCACATCCACATTGTCAAGATCGCGCACTACCCGTGGATCGTACGACATTTTCGTCCGGAGGTTGAACTGGCCTTGTAAGTATATATGCTATTCTAAAGCACTGCTTCTTCATCTAAACCAAAAAGCCAACCCAATAGTAAAGTTGTCCCTGATGATGACCGGGTTGAGTAAAAGGTAGGAAGGATAGAACAGGCGAGGAAAAGGTATAAAGCAGTACAGCTAGCAAGATGACATGTGCCGCTGCGTCTGAATGATACGCCGTGTGTCAAAAGTGTTGAAAGCTAATGGTGGTAGAGTAGTAGTGCTGTACAATATTTCTCCATACTACTTCAGATAAGGCCGGCAATGCGGTACAATACCAAGCGCGAAGCAAATGTTGGCACTCAAAGCACTGAGGCTTTTCTGTATACCGGAAGGCGCGGTCGGCATCCCAACGCCGTCACTGTGAGCGTACCGTACTTCAATTGGTACTCCGCAGGCACGTTTCATTCCCACCGTCTCAGTGGATACTGGCGATCTTTGGTGATTTGTTTAAAGACTGACCTAAGCAAGTGGAGTACTTTAAAGCTTGTCTGAAGGGTCGACAGCTTGGGATTATTCAGCGCGTTGGTAAAGCCACCAATTTTATTATCAAGTAACTCGAACATGCGGAGTATCGCAGTCTGTGATAGGTTATTCTCAACACCTCGAGTCACATCCCGAAATAACCCAACGGAACTTGCCTAGATCAAACAACCACAGTCGATTGAAAGTGAAGTTCTGCGGGGGTAGGTTGATTCGTGTTGTTGAAGGGTGCAGACTGATGTTCACCTCGTGTCTGAATCCGGGGCCACGCAGAGCAGGACGCAACTTCAGCACGTGCAATCAAAGATTATCACTACGGTACCATACTTGTACTGGTGGATATGCGGGCGAAGTGTTCCTACTTGAGACTGTAGCAGGGACGCCGAAGCTACCCAACCTAATGCATAATCTCCATACTACCTACTGTTCAGTACAGTATCAAGAATATCGTACTCAGCATGAGAAGTATTGGCATCAACAGCCGACGAAGGCGTTCACCTTCCTACCTCCTAGCGCCATATGCTATTGATTAGTCAAGCTGTGGTCTGTCACATGCATTTCAAATTCCTCCATAGTTGTGTAAAGTAGAAGGGCGCATCTTTGGACTTGAGTCAGACATCTAGACTACCGCTGTCGAATTGAGACCATGGTAGCATCTGTACTAATATATGCGGCATAGACAACGTACTTTTTCTGCACGCCCTAGTACCCAGGCTGGGCTTACCACGTGGCCTTTCAACGTGAACATCTCAAGCAACCACTAGAAACCGTCCTTTAGAAAGAGTAACGGCTATTGCTTAGAGATGAGTTCAACATCGAACTCGCGTGCGTTCTCTGGTTGTCATCAGGACCCTCGAGCCGATGTCTGTCCGTCTTTTCAGGAACAAGAGCCAATGTCCTCGCCAGTTTCTCAATCGCAAGCATGAAATGTACTCTGTGAAGATGCCAACTCTGCTACTCTCTGAAACGCCAACTACTACTGAAATAGTCATCTTAGCAATGGAGCTTAAGTGAATTAGATCTTGTGGACAATTTGCGCTCTGCTGTGCAACCACGTCAGTGAGCCCGTGTGCTGATTTGTGCATCACACAACGTAAAACTCCTCACCCTCAATACAATCTCTCTGGCAGTGCGTTGCTCAAACACCGGGGAGTGAAAAGAGCAAACATGGAGTATTAGTAGAATACATAGGAATAAACTTGTACCGTCCAATAATACTCCAATATAGTATCATCAATTCTTACGCTCCATCACTTACCGCTAATTGTATTGACACTATGTCAATGTTGATGCTTCGGTAACTTGACAATTATTAGACAAACGCGCTTGGAGTATTACGAAGAGTAGATGTGCATAACTCGTTGCTGAATAGTCCTGGTTCGTTGAAAGTTGAAAGGTGGAGAGTTGTGACACTTGAGTGGGAGACGACAACGAGGTCGAGCGGGCTAAGCCTAAATGGTAACCAGCCGCATCTTCAGTCAATCTTTGGAGCCCACCCAGTTCCTCCATCATAAACACGTTCAATAATTCAACGCCTACACTACAAATCGGTTTCTTTCATCGACATGGTCATCGGCGCAACTCTTCATTTCAAGTCTAAGCACATCGACACCACTGTCTAGGTGGGATGGTAACACAATGAAGCGAGTTGCAGACGAAACCATAACCAAGGAACACGGCTCAACCCCAAACACGAGCGCACTTCAATCTGACGGCAGGAAAATGGCGACGGCAGCGCAATTAGCGGCTCGCAAGTAAGTGACTGACTGTTCCTCTTGTTTACCAGATCTATGCTTGCTGCTGCTGCCACCATCCGTGAATGAACAACAAACAGTACTAATCATGCATGCAGGATCGCGCAACCTAAGAGTCGGAATGGACGCAGTCACGGGAGCAGAGCAACAACACCTACCACACCCTCGATACTAGATCAGCCACAACAATCCTTCGCGGTCCCGTCATCGGGATTCCAATTTGGCTCCAACACGGCCAACTCTTTCCCTCCTCAGGCCTCAACCCAGCAATCCTTTAACTTTGGCGCACCCAATACCGCGTCGTCCTTTACGTTTGGCCAACCGAACACAAATGGACAATCCCAAAGTAACCCATTTGCGAATATGAATGGTGGCACTAATGGGGTGGTCCAGCAAGATAACAACATGATGGATGACTCCCCTCAGAAGCCTGCCTTCTCCAACTCCCTCTTCCAATTTGGTGGGAGTACACAAAACACTGCGCCATCAAATGCATTCAATTTTGGACAGTCTGTCAAGCAGCAGGAATCAACAGGCGGATTTGGTAACAATCTGTTTTCGCAGACAAAACCTCAAGAGCAGCCGTCCAACACAAACCTATTTGGTCAGATGTCACAGACGCAGCAGAATGGTATCCTTAACAGTGGCGGACTCTTTGGCCAGAGCAGTGTTCAAACCAGCACATCTGCTCCTTTGAGTGCACCTTTGTTCGCTTTCGGTAACACCTCAACTCCAGCAGTATCATCCACACCAAAGCCAGCATCGCTGTTCAAATTTGGCGAACCGAGTGCAACTCCACCTGCTGCAACGCAGTCGGAACAACCAAAGTCGCCCTTCGGTTTCTCATTCGGCCAGAGCTCCTCTTCTGAGAAGCCAGCTGCTGAAAAGGAACCCGATACAGGTGTCTCAAAACCACTATTTCAGTTTGGTCAGCCAGCTCCTGCTTCACCAGCTCATGAGGCAGTGGCTGCACCTTCACAACCAGGCACTGGACTGTTCGCGCCCACAGCATCTGCCTCAACAACTGCTCCAAGCTCATCAAGCTTATTCGGTGTGGCTTCGAAGATCAATGATGAGCAATCGAAGCCCCAGAGGGCAGAAGAAGGTGAGCAGGCTGATGAACCTGCACCACCCAAAAATCCGTTTGCAAGTCTATTCGCTCCTAAACCGTCAAACGCGGTTGTCGGAGATAGCGCCAAGCCTGCTCAATCACCTTTCAAGTTTGGTGACACGACAGCTTTCACTCCAACGACAAACTCAGTGGACGCGACCTCAACGTCACCTAATCCTTTTTCAAAATCGGCTCAAGTCGACTCGCCAAGATCTGTATTCAATTTCGGTCAACCCAATCCTTCCAGTGGTGGAGTCTTCTCGCCAAAGGCTTCCTCAACTATGCCTTCCAACAACTTATTCAACCTCAACAAAGCAACACCTTCCGCAGAACCTACGAAACAGGATCCGACCGATCTATCGACCGCAACGCCTGCAGCTTCTACTGCACCGTCGTTGTTTGGCAATACCTCTCAATCTATCGCATCTTCGCCTCAGAAGCCTATGGAATCGTTTGCAGCTCCAAAGGCAACCCCTTTGGGCAACTTTGGCCAGTCGCCGGCACCAATTCCAGCGAAGACCTTCGAAGGGGCTGTAGCAAGCGACGAAGCCTCTACCATAAACAAGAAACGTGCTCTGTTTACGGGCACTTCCACACCATTCGCAATGGCGCAAGCTGCTCTAGGTCCTGTTGCTGGCAGTTCTTCGAATGTTGAAGCACCATCCAATCTGTTAGCACCGTCGAAACCATCAACCCTTAGTCAACCGGCCACTCGTGCTGTCTCGACTGAAGGTGCTCCGCAAATCCCGCGTCATCTAAGTGGTGACAAATACAAATCATACGACGAAAATTATCGGTTGCGAAACTTGAACCGACTCTTCAAAAACAAGATTGCGACCCTCGATGTTGACAAGTTTGATGTCATCAACCTTATTCAGAACTATCTAGACCATCGGGAATCTATTGGCGAAGGGCTAGGTCGGTATGGCAGAGTCAAAGCTGGAGTCAAACGAAAAGCGACCGATGTTGACGACCTCCACGAAGAAGCAACGGCGCAAGGCAAGAAGGCAAAGCCTGCTGAAACAGGACCGTCTGCTTTGGATGAAACCCAGCAAAAAACCCACAGCATCTACTACGACGACCCCAAGCAGTCTTTTCTCATCTTTGACAAGTCCCAAGCCAAGCAATACTTTATCATCACCACAACCTACTGGAGCCTCACAGACTTCGAATCTTTTTAGAAGCATGATTCCGAGTGCTGCTGGCGGTCCAACAGCAACGACGAACGTGTTTTCGAACGTCTTCTCATCATCAACTTCCAAATCCACTACCCCACCCTCATCGCCGCCCAAGCCTGCTGTCCCTCAAATGCCAAGGTTCGAGGTACCTAAATTTGGTGGTGGCAGTAGCGGTGGGGATTTCATGGCTGCCTTTGCCAAAGCTTCAGCTGAAAACGCTAAGAAATTCGAAGATGCTGCGAAAGAGAAACGCAAGGCCGACGAATTTGATTCAGACGAAGACGACGCTGATGCATGGGAGAAGCAATACGAAGAAGAGCAACGAGCCAAAAAGGCCAAGATCGAGGCTGTTGGGAAAGGTGGCTTCACCCCAACAATTGCTACAGCTCCATCCAAGCCTTTGATATCTTCTGCAACTACAATGTACGGATCATCACAAGACACTGCGATCGAGGTTGGGGATAGTACAGGAAATTCTGGGAGTAGCGAAACATCAGGTTCAGGCAACTCTGGTGATGACGAACAAGAACAAGTTACGGATGACCTACCTGAGGACGAAGTCGATGATGAAACACAAGATGCCAATGCACAGGACGAAGAAGAAGGAGAACCTATTCCTGAGCTCGAACCTAGTCAGAGCCTATTCGGCCGCATCACGCGAGACAAACCTGTGCAGTCAACAGAGAAGGACGATGCACCTATCCGCCAGCCTGCTGCGAATAACAGTTTCAAACCAGGCTTGATGTTTGGCAATGTCGGCAAATCAACGCCAGATACTCCGAACTTCTCGCCTCTAACACCAGCGAACACAATGCCGAGGGGCGATTTTGTCCCAACTACAACCTTTAACTACACTCCCACGCCAGCTAGTGTCTCGGCGAAGCCTTGGAACACATCATCGGTTCTAGGAGGAGGAACAGTAAGAGAGGGACCTATACCCGGCGAAGGCCTCTTTGGATCTCGACCGAGTACACCGCAACCATTATCAGATGCCGACGTTAAAACCACCAGTATATTCGGCACATCCAGGACGTCCACTACACCTTCAGATAACACCTGGAAACGAGGCTCAGAAATCAAGTTCGGCACATCACCTGAGAAACTTGACGTTGCACCGTCCGTCGAGATCACCTCTGCCACCCCACCACCACTGAAGGAGAACGTTAAACCTTTCGCAAATCTCTTCGGCCAATCAGTTGACAAGAGCAACACAACGAACGGCGCTTCAACCTCTCTTGGCTTTAATTTTGGTAACGCCGCCAATACAACATCATCCATCACTCCTGTTCCAGGATTTCTCTCTGCAGCCGCCTACCTTGGTGGTGGAACAGCAAGTGGGACCTCCTCGCGCGCCACATCTCCCGGTATCGCAACGGATAACGAATCTGTAGCTACTGACAACACTGAGGATTATTCCAACGAGCCCCAGGCTAGCTCTCTTATGAGCTCGAACGCTGGCGAAGAAGAAGAGGATCCCATCTATGATGTTGTATTGGCGGCGTTACCAAAATTAAAGCCAAGAGAGGTTGAAGCGCCGTTCGTTGTGTTGCTCTTGTCAACTGAT
>Ga0068628_1000579_pt1 | contig 13469 bp, 6 predicted proteins | sample InSIn2gowninarea_FD_77431 | JGI IMG/M metagenome (GOLD analysis project Ga0068628, IMG submission 77431) | Clean room microbial communities from NASA Spacecraft Assembly Facility at Jet Propulsion Laboratory, Pasadena, California, USA -... ... | reverse complement strand
TTAGAGCCTAAGAAACCTTTAAATATGGGCAATTCTGGCACTGCTGCCAGATTAATAACAGGTTTATTATCTAGCTATAAATTAAACACAATAATAACTGGAGACGAATCTTTAAGAAAACGCCCCATGGACAGGGTATTACAACCATTAAGCCTTATGGGCGGGCAATTTGTTTATAATAATAAGCAAGCATTATTACCTATAACGATAAAACCAAACCCACATCCTGTACCAATTAAATGGGAAATGCAAGTTCCTTCCGCTCAGGTGAAAAGCGCTATAATGCTAGCCGCATTAAATACAGTGGGGCAAACACAAATAATAGAACATATCCCTACTCGCAACCATAGTGAGCTTATGTTTAAAGATTTTGGGGCAAATATTAATATCCAAAATAAAAACAACAGTAAAATAATTACTATTCAAGGTTTATGCGAATTAACAGCCAAAAATATTGTAATACCAGGAGATTTTTCATCTGCTTCGTTTTTAATAGTTGCTGGTTTGCTTGTACCAAATAGCGAAATCACAATTAAAAATGTAGGCATTAATCCCACTCGCATCGGCCTATTACATTGTTTAAAAAAAATGGGTGCGCAGATTGAATTGCAAAATCATAAAAAACTAAATTTTGAGCCCATATGCGACATCACCGTAAAAAGCTCTGAGCTACACGCCACTACAGTGCCTTCAGCGCTTTGTGCTATTATGATAGACGAATTTCCTATTTTAGCTATAGCTGCCAGTTTAGCTAAAGGCCAAACTAGTTTTATGAAAGTATCTGAATTAAAATACAAAGAATCAAACCGCCTATTAAGTATTGCGCAGGGTTTAAAAAATTGTAATATAAAATGCAATTTGGAAAATGATAATTTACATATTTGGGGAAGCAAACCTCAAAATTTAACAGGCTGCATAATCAAAACATATAACGATCATCGCATTGCTATGAGTTTTTTGATATTAAGTTTATGTAGCCAACAAAAAATATATGTAGATGATATTAGTATGATAAAAACAAGCTTTAGCGAATTTTTTAATATATTAAAAAATTTGGGAGCCAGGAGAATATACTATGAATAATTTTATTATAGCTATAGACGGTACAGCAGCTTCTGGCAAAGGAACAATTTCACGTTATTTAGCCAACCATTATAATTTCAACTATTTAGATACAGGGCTAAGCTACAGAGCTGTGGCTTACGCTGTTCTACAACAAAACATAACTCCAGATGATGAAAAAGAGTTATTGCAAATAGCATCAAAAATAGATTTTGTGAAATTTAATGAAGAGGCTTTAAAAGCCAACGAAGTAGGAAATTTAGCTTCAAAAATAGCTGTTAATCCGAAATTGCGAGAAATTTTAGTACAAAAACAACGCGAATTTACTAATAATAGCGCAAAAGGAGCCATTTTAGACGGCAGGGATATTGGAACAATTGTTTGCCCCCAGGCACATGTAAAACTTTATGTTGACGCAGAGCTTAATGTAAGAGCATTAAGGCGCTTTGAAATGCTTAGGCAAGCCAACATTAAAATATCACAGCAACAAGTTTTACAACAATTACAAGAAAGAGATGAAAGAGATAAAAATCGCGCAACAGGAGCTTTATTAAAACTCTCTACAGCTTACGCAATAGATACTACAAATTTAACTATTGAAGAAACCATAAACAAAGCAAAAAATATTATAGAACCTGCATTAAATGGCTTTTTAGGTCTCAAATGATGCTTGAAGATATATTAAAAAAGTTGTAAACTGCTACTAAACTTGAAGGATTATTTTGCCGCTTAAATAATTTTCCTTTTATTTCAACCAAACTATGCGGCTATATGTTGGTACATACCAGCATTTACCAGGAGTATTTATGTCACAATTAAACCCTACACGTGAGGATTTTGCAGCCCTTTTAGATAGCACCTCAACAAACAACGACTTAGCTAATAACGCCATAGTAAAAGGTAAGGTTATTGCCATTGAAAAGGACATGGCAATTATTGATGCTGGCCTTAAGGTTGAAGGACGCGTGCCTTTAAAAGAATTTGGAGCTAAAGGTGTCAATGGAGAGCTAAAAATCGGCGATGAAGTTGAAGTATATGTTGAAAATATTGAAAATGCTATGGGTGAAGCCATTCTTTCTCGTGAAAAAGCAAGAAGAGAAGAAAGCTGGATTCGCTTAGAAGAGAAATATGCAGCTGGAGAACATGTTGAAGGTGTTATTTTTGCTCAGGTTAAAGGCGGCTTTACAGTAGATTTAGATGGTGCTACTGCATTTTTACCGCGAAGCCAAATTGAAATTCGCCCTATAAAAGATGCTTCCGAGTTTATGAATATACCGCAAACGCTTGAAATTTTAAAAATGGACCGCAGGCGTGGAAATATCGTTGTTTCGCGCAGAAGCGTTCTTGAAGAAAGCAGAGCAGAACAACGCGATGAAATAGTACAAGGCTTACATGAAGGGCAAATTGTTGAAGGTGTTGTTAAAAACATAACAGATTACGGTGCTTTTATAGATTTATGCGGCATAGATGGACTGCTACACGTAACAGATTTAGCTTGGCGCCGTATTAACCACCCTTCAGAGCTGCTATCTATAGGACAAACAATAAAAGCCCAAATCATACGCATCAACCCTGAAACTCACAGAGTCTCTTTAGGGATGAAGCAGCTTGAAAGTGACCCTTGGAGTTCAGTTGCTGGTAAATATCCATTAGGCACGCGCATTAAAGGTCGGGTTACAAATATCACAGATTATGGAGCATTTGTTGAGCTTGATGCAGGTATTGAAGGCCTTATTCATGTATCGGAAATGAGTTGGACCAAAAAAAATGTGCATCCTTCTAAACTTTTAGCAACAAGCCAAGAAGTTGAGGTTGTAATTTTAGAAATTGATGTTGAGAAAAGACGTATTTCCTTAGGGCTAAAACAAACATTGAATAATCCTTGGGAGCAGTTTTTAGCTGAGCACCCTGTTGGCTCTACCATTGAAGGTGAAGTTAAAAATAAAACAGAATTTGGATTATTTATTGGTTTAGAATCTGAAGTAGATGGCATGGTACATCTTTCCGATTTAGAATGGAATCGTTCAGGTGAAGAGGTACTTAACGAATATAAAAAAGGCGATGTTGTTAATGCAATCGTTTTAGATGTTGATGTTGAAAAAGAACGTATATCTTTAGGTATTAAACAACTACAAGAAGATAAATTTGCAACAGCTGCTTCCGCTTCTGATTTGAAAAGAGGCGCAAAGGTAACTGCAGAAGTTGTTTCAATAAATGATAATTCTATAACCGTAAAAATTATGGATAGCGATATAGAAGTACAAATTAATAGAAATGATCTTTCTCGTGATCGCAATGAGCAACAGCCTGACCGTTTTAATGTAGGGCAGAAAATCGATGCTAAAGTTACTGTATTTGATAAAAAAACTAGAAAAATTGAACTTTCGATTAAAGCTCTTGAGATTGAAGAAGAGAAAAAAGCTGTTGAGCAATATGGATCTAGCGACTCTGGTGCTTCACTGGGAGATATTTTGGGCGCCGCTTTAAAGCGTCGTGATGAAAAACAATAAAAATAATAAAGGAGAGCTGTTTTTAACTCTCCTTTACTAGGAATTTATCTGGTATGAGCTTTAATATACCTCACACTAGTTTCATAGCTTTGTCTGAAGAATTAGCAAAGAAACACAGTTTTTTACTTAACCCCCCCCCCATTAATATTAAAAAAATTAATAGTAATGCAAAAATTTTATTCAAGGTTTTTCGTTTATTCGACAAAGTCGCTCTTTATGGCGACACTATTTCACCTAGTGCTAAATGGCTAGTTGATAATTATTATATTTTAGACAAAAATTTCCAATCTATAAAAATAAATATTAATAAAAAATTGGCTAAAATCCTAAGTCCAACTTTAGAATTATGCCAAGTTTTTTTACAAAATACAGATTATAATTTTGATAGTGAAATATTTTATGATTTTATAAAAAATTATCAAAAACAGCGTTATATTCCAATAGAAGAATTGTGGGCTTTGCCCATATGTTTGCGTATAGTGCTTTTACAAAAAGCTACAAATATTGCTATGGATATAGAGCAACGTAGCATTATGCGCAAATATGTTTATAAAATAATTAATAATTTTCCTAACCAAAACCAAAATAAATTTTTAGCTAAATATAATAAACTTTTACGTTCAGAGCATTTTTTAGTAAGTTTTTATTATCAGTTACGCGAAGAAGAAAAAAATATAGTAGCTTTTAATTGGCTACAAGGTGCAAATAAAGATTTAAATCAATTATCTACTAAAGTAGAAAATGAACAAGCTAATAATACTCTTTCTATTGCTAATATAATTAAATCTATTAAAATAATTGACGATCTTAGTTGGAATAAATGGCTTGAAAAAGTTAGCTTAGTTGATGTTTATCTAAGTGAACATAGCGAATATAGCCTTATGGATGCTCGATCGCGTGGAATATTGCGTAGAAAAATATCTCATATAGCCAAATATAGTAGCTGCAACGAGCTGCAATTAGCTCATAAAATAATAGAATTAATAAAAAACAATAAGAAAAAAAAATTAGTTGGTTATTATCTTGTTGATGAGGGCGAAAAACTATTAAAAACGCTTTGTAATTACAAGGCTAATTTTTCTAAAAAAATACAGCAATATATATGTAAACATAATGTTTTTTTTATGCTATCTATGCTTTGCTTGCCAGTATTATTTATTGAGTTTCTTATATTTTTCCAGGCCCATTCACTATTAATATTATTTATCATACTGCCCATTGCGTTTGAGTTTGGTTTTGGGGTTTTTAATAAAATTTGTAGTATTATTTTACCGCAACAAATGCTGCTTAGCTATGATTTTGATAATTTTATACCAAATGAGCATAGCACCCTCGTCGCCATGCCTTGTTTATTGACAAATAATGACATTATTGATGAATTAATAAACAATTTAGAAATAAATTATTTAGCAAGCATTAAAGGTAATTTATTTTTTGCTTTGGTAGCTGATTATGAAGATAGTCACACTCCTTCTACAAATATTCACAAAAAACTTTTATCCTATGCACAAAAGCGCATTGATGATCTTAATAATATTTATACCCCTAATGAGCATAAATTCTTTTTATTTAGTCGCGAGTTATTATTTAATAAATCTGAAGATTGCTATATGGGATGGGAACGAAAACGTGGAAAACTTTGCGAACTTAATAGGTTTTTACGTGGCGATAAATCTACCAGTTTTTTAGAACCCAAAGAATACATTCCGAATGTTATTAAATATATTATTACATTAGATAGCGACACAAAACTGGCGCCTAATAGTGCATGCGATCTTATAGGTAAAATATCTTATGAACTAAATCAAGCACAATTTTGCGAAAAAACAGGAGAAATAATTAAAGGTTATACAATATTACAACCTCGCATAACTACGCTTATTACAGATTTTAAAAATAGTTCTTTATTTCAAACTATTTTTTCTCGTAATAGTGGTTTTGACCCCTATATATCTGGGGTTAGTGAGGCTTATCAAGATCTATGTTTCCAAGGTACTTATATAGGTAAAGCAATATATTCTATTAATAGTTTTATAAAAAGCACAGAAGGAAAACTAAAGGAAAATCTTATTCTCAGTCACGATCTGTTGGAAGGTAGCTATGCAAAATGCGCATTTGTAAGCGATATAGAACTATTAGAAGAATATCCTAATAATTATCTTAGTGAGGTTAATAGGCTTGAACGCTGGACAAGAGGCGATTGGCAATTACTGCCCTATATTTTTAATTATAATAGCAAATTAGATAATGTAGCTATTATAAAAATGTTAGATAATTTACGGCGCTCTTTATTACCTGTTAGCTTCATTTTATGCATGATATTAAGCGCATATAGCCAAAAGCACTTTTTATTGCAGCTAGTTACTATTACCGGTTTTTTTGCTTCTTCTATTATTAGTTTTTTGAGCAATTTATTAAATTATAACAAAAATATATATTTTGTTAGCTATATTTATGATTGCACAAAAAGCTTAAATAATTTAATCATAGATATCTTAATAAAGATATCTTTAAGCGGCCATGCCGCTTTTTATAATATGAGCGCTATAATAAAAGCCCTATATAGGTTAACTATAACTCATAAAAATTTATTGCAATGGCAATCTTACCAAACAACAAAATATAAAAATATAAATTTCTATAGTTTTTTCCAGGCGATGAAATGGCCCTGCTTATTTGCTATAATAATTTTATGTCTTTTATATAATGAAATAATACCAAAAAATTTTATTTTATATTTCTGCGCTACATTATGGAGCTGCGCTATGTTAGTAGCCTATTTTTTAAGCAGATATAATAGCTTCTATAATTTTAACAAATTATCTAAAACTAAACATATAGAATTTTTAGAGATTAGCGCCCGCATTTGGCGTTTTTACGAAACATTTTGTAATGAAGAAAATAATTTTTTACCAATAGATAATTTTCAAGAATATGATGAACCTAAAGTTGCGCATAGAACATCACCAACTAACATAGGTATGTATTTATTAAGCATCATAGCTGCGCATGATTTTGATTGGATAGATTTAAATAATGCATTAAACCGCATTAAAAATTGCTTTAATAGTATAGAAAAAATGCAAAAATATAAAGGGCATCTATATAATTGGTATAATACCAAAACATTAGAGCCCTTAGTTCCTTTTACTATATCTACTGTTGATAGTGGTAACCTTGCAGGTCATTTAATAGCACTGGCAGGCGCATTATCATGTTGGGCTAAAAAAGACAATGTTAATGTTAACCTCAAGCTACAAGCACAAGATTTAAGCACTCAAGCAAGAAGCCTTGCATATAATATGAAATTTGACTTTTTACTAAATAAAAAACGAGAGCTCTTATCTATTGGATTTGATATAAATAGTCAAAAATTAATGACTGGCGATTATGATATGCTTGCCTCAGAGTCACGTTTGTCTTATTTTTTTGCTATAGCTAAAGGCGACATTAAACCAGATATATGGCAAAGACTAGGGCGTTTTTTAACGTGTTTGCAAGGCAAAGCTGCTCTATTATCTTGGTCGGGCTCTATGTTTGAATATTTAATGCCCCCCTTAATTTTACGAGAAAGCGCCAAAACTTTATTAGGGCAAACAAATAATTTAATTATAAAAACTCAAAAATTATATGGCAAAAGAAATAAAAAACCTTGGGGAATTTCTGAGGCCGCCTTTAATGCTTTTGATAGTAATCTAAACTATCAATATTCTAATTTTGGGGTGCCAGAACTCGGTCTTCAACGTACATTAGCACAAAATTATGTTGTAGCTCCATATGCAACATTGATGGCCGCCCAAATTAAACCAGGGCCAGCATTAAAAAATTTAAGAAAACTTGCGAATATGGGAGGATACGGAAAATATGGTTTTTACGACGCCATAGATTTCACCGCCAACCGTTTAGCCTCTAGTGATTATGCCATTGTTAAAAATTATTATGCCCACCATCACGGTATGTCTTTAATTGCTATTTATAATTTACTTCAAAATAATAAAATGCAAGATTATTTTTATAAAGAACCAGCCATTCAAGCTTTTGATAGTTTACTTCAAGAAAAAGCGCTCAGCCGCGTACCATTTTCTAACTTTAAAAATATTAATAATAATCATGATATAGCGCAGGCTTTTTGTGAAACAAGCGATAGAATATTATATAATAAATCAACTATTATCCCCCAATTCCTTTTGTTAAATAGTGGAAATTCTAGCTTTATAATAAATCATATGGCGCATATATATGGAGCTTCTATAGCGCCTATATTTATTATAAATAATTTAAAATTTGACAATGAAAATACAACAATTATATTTGGAAATAATAAAGCGCTATTTGAACAAAATTATAATGATTTGTGTGTAAGATTAAATTTAATTACTATCACACCAAGTGAATATAATTATCATGCTGTAGGTTATGGTGCAGAACTTTCAATTTTAAATCATGCAAATAAACCTCAAAATGTAAATATAAAATGCTGTTTACCAAATAGCCTTAAATTAGATTATATTCATGATAATATTATTTTTAGTAACAAAGATAATGCTAAATTTTTTATTCCGCAAAATGAATATTTGTGGAATCTTACAAAAACCTCTAAAGGCTATAATTTAGATTATAGCCTACAAATACCCGCAAAACAAAAAATAATATTTAACTTTTGGTATTTTAAATCTAATGATTTATCAACAGTTAATTATTTATCTCAAACCAATAGTTTTGAAAATGAGTTGCAGAAATCTTGGTTGCGCACTCAAACAAATCTATTTCATAACTCTATAAGTGCTAAACAAGCATCAAATTATCAAAAATTATTAAGTTTATTGCTCTACCACAAGACTAATCATAAATTGCGCGTTTATATAAATAATAAAAACTATTTATATAGTTTACGTGATATATTAAATGCGTTAAGTTTTTGGCAAAACCGCGGCTTTACCTGTGAACTTGATGTTATCAATGATGCTGATGCTGATAAATATACAGAATTAGAATCACAAATATTATGGCTAAAACAAACATATACAGATATTACTTACATACAAAATAATTCAACAAACAAAAATTGCTTTACTTTACATACGCAAAATGGTGATGTTGGTGAACAGCTAGATTTTTTTAAATTTGAGGTCTAATATAATGCTACAATACAATATTGCCGAGCGAGTTTACAATCATCATTGGAAGTTTGATCCCATTGTTAGGTCTTTGCTCGACACAGATTTTTACAAATTATTGATGCTGCAAATGATTTGGAAATTTTATAGCAATATCGATACTAAGTTTGAGCTTATAAATCGTGATAAGGATATTTTAATTGCCGAGGAAGTTGAAGAAGAAGAGCTCAGAGCGCAATTAGATTATACCCGTACGTTGCGTTTCACAAAGAAAGAGATGATTTGGCTAGCTGGTAATAAATTTTATGGCCGAAAAAATATTTTTGGATCTGATTTTTTAGCATGGTTAGAAAATTTTCAACTACCGCCCTATGAACTAAATAAAGAAAATGGGCAATATAAACTAAGTTTCCAGGCAAAATGGCCATATGCAACAATGTGGGAAATTCCAGCTCTTGCAATTATAAATGAATTACGCAGTAGACATGCTATGCAGCATATGCAGCGGTTTGAACTAGATGTTTTATATTCCAGAGCTAAGAGTAAATTATGGTCTAAAGTAGAGAGGCTGCAAAAATTATCGGATTTAAAAATTGCCGATTTTGGCACAAGGCGCAGACATTCCTTCTTATGGCAAAATTGGTGTATTAACGCTTTAAAAGAAGGTTTGGGCGATAAATTTATAGGCAGCTCAAATGTTTTATTAGCTATGGATAATGACCTAGAAGCTTGCGGTACAAACGCCCATGAATTATCTATGGTTGTAGCCGCTATAGCAAATAATGAAGAGGGTATAATTCAAGCTCCATATCAGATAATGCAAAACTGGCAAAATTGCTATAATGGTAATTTATTGATAGTATTGCCCGATGTTTTTGGCACAGAATCTTTTTTACATAATGCCCCAGATTTTGTTAAAAACTGGCGCGGATTTCGCCCAGACAGCGAGCCCCCAATAATAGCGGGCGAGCGTTTACTTCAATGGTGGCGCTCTAAAGGACAAGACCCCAAAGAAAAATTACTCATTTTTTCAGATTCTTTAGATGTTAATAATATTATAAAAACATATGAACATTTCCAAGAAAAAGTGCAAATGAGCTTCGGCTGGGGCACCAATCTAACTAATGATTTTATTGCTTGTAACCCCAATCCAAAAACTCAATTAACACCCATTTCTCTTGTTTGTAAAGTTGTAGAAGCAGGCGGCAACCCTGCCGTAAAACTATCAGATAATCTATGTAAAGCCACAGGTGATGCAAAAGAGATAGAGCGTTATATAAATATTTTTAGCAAATATAAAAATTAAATATCTAAATTACTCACACGTAAAGCATTATCTTGTATAAAATTACGCCTTGGCTCTACTTCATCTCCCATAAGTTGAGAAAATAGTAAATCACTTTCAACGGCATCTTCTATACGAACCTGCAATAAAGAACGTGCATCTGGATCTAGCGTGGTTTCCCACAATTGATCAGCATTCATTTCTCCCAACCCCTTATAACGTTGAAGCGATAGACCATGCCTTGCTTTTATAAAAATTTTATCCAATAATTCTATAGGACCCGATACTAATTCTTCGAGGTCTTTATACACCAATTTTGGCAAATTTGCATATATCTCATTCAAACTATCAGTTAGGTTATTAATATGTTTTCCAGCATATGTTTCCAAAATCTTTTTATCGAAATAAATTTTTTCAGACACACCGCGCACAACACGTTCAAAAATCATTTTTGAAACGTCACTTTCATCAATCCATCCGCGCCAACCAGTTTCAAATTCAGGAGCTATCATATCAAGCCGCATAGCTATTTCTTGAGCTTTTTCTGCATTGAAACTCTCTTTATTAAATGCGCCAGCTATAGCTGCTTGTTCTAGCATAGTTTTATTGTAAGCTATATCAATTGAATCTAATAATTGCTTTAGTTTTTTCGCTTCTTCTAGCAAAGCTAAAAGATCTTTAGCCGCTCTTATTTCGCCATTTTCTAATTTTAACAATACGTTTTCTAAACCACTATTTATTAAATAATCTTCTAAGGCAGTTTCATTTTTAATATATTGTGAAGACTTCCCTTTACTAACTTTATAAAGAGGGGGCTGGGCAATATAAATATAGCCATTATCAATTAGTTCGGGCATTTGCCTAAAAAAGAAAGTTAATAAAAGCGTACGAATATGAGCGCCATCCACATCAGCATCTGTCATAATTATAATTTTATGATAACGTAATTTGGCTATATTAAACTCATCTTTACCTATAGAAGTACCTAAAGCAGTTATAAGCGTTCCTATCATTTCTGAATTTAACATTCTATCAAAGCGTGCACGCTCAACATTCAAAATTTTACCCCTTAGTGGCAAAATTGCTTGATTTTTACGTGAACGCCCAGATTTAGCTGAACCACCAGCACTATCGCCCTCTACTATAAATATTTCTGATAAAGATGGGTCTCTTTCTTGGCAGTCAGCTAATTTACCCGGCAAAGAAGCAATATCAAGAGCGCCTTTACGCCTAGTTAATTCACGTGCTCTGCGAGCTGCCTCTCGAGCACTTGCAGCTTCTATAACTTTATTGATTAAAATTTTAGCGTCACTTGGATGCTCTTCAAACCATAAAGATAATCTTTCATTTACCAAGCTTTCTACTACCGCTCTAACCTCAGAAGATACAAGCTTGTCTTTAGTTTGGGAGGAAAATTTAGGGTCAGGAACCTTTACTGATAAAACAGCAGTAAGGCCCTCACGGCAATCATCACCTGAAAGCGCAATCTTGGCTTTTTTTGCCATTCCAGAGCTTTCAGCATATTGGTTTACTTGGCGAGTAAGTGCTGAGCGGAATCCGGCTAAATGCGTTCCACCATCGCGCTGTGGTATGTTATTTGTAAAGCATAACACCCTCTCAAAATAAGAATCATTCCACCACATAGCAAGCTCTACTTGTAGCCCGTCTTTTTCACCAGTAATATATAAAGGCTCAGTAATCAAAGGTTTTTTATTAACGTCTAAATATTTAATAAAAGCTATAAGACCGCCGTCATATTGTAAATCTATTGAACGTTCTGGAGAACATCTTTTATCAGTTAATTTAATATGTACACCAGAATTTAAAAAAGCTAATTCGCGCAAACGACGTTCCAACACAGCAAAATCAAAATCTAATATAGCAAAAGTTCGCGGACTAGGTAAAAATGAAACAGTAGTTCCTGTTTCTTCGCCGGCATCGCCCGTTACTGTTAAAGGTTTATCAGCCACCCCTTCTGTAAAATTTATTTCGTGTAATTTACCGCCGCGCTTAATACGCAATTTCAACCAAGAAGAAAGCGCGTTAACAACTGAGACACCTACACCATGCAAACCTCCAGAAACTTTATAGGAATTCTGGTCAAATTTACCACCAGCGTGAAGCTGTGTCATAATAACTTCTGCGGCCGAAACACCTTCACTGTGGATATCAGTAGGTATACCACGTCCATTATCGCTAACGGTACACGAGCCATCAGACTCTAAAATTACCGTTATCATAGTGGCATGCCCTGCTAAAACTTCATCTATGCCATTATCTACGACTTCGTACACCATATGGTGTAATCCTGAGCCATCATCTGTATCGCCAATATACATACCAGGACGCTTACGAACAGCGTCAAGTCCTTTTAAAACTTTAATTGAATCAGCTTTATACTCACCTGCCATCGCTTCCGATGTGGTTTCTACAGACATACCAGACTCCTATTGCTATATAATTTCTATATTATAAAGCAAAACAGACTTTATGCCAATATTTACTTTAAAAAAGGTATATATGCACATTTGTATTCTTGTGGTTTAAACAAGCGCTGCAAATATCTTTTATGTAGAAACTGTTTAGGTAATCTTACAAGTTTTTGGAATATTGTACGACCTCGCTTAACATGCGTTATGGTGCTTAAATTTTTATCCTCATTTGTAATTATAGCTGGGTATAATTGCCTAGCCTTAACATCAGATGCCAGCCCCTGAACAAAATTATACATAATTACATCTATCAAAATATTGGTCTCATAAATTTTAGAAACAAGCCAAGCAGCTGTTTCTTTAGAAACCAAATAGCCCGTGGCACGATAATCATTTGTTAAACGATCATATAATTTGTACTCGTTATTTATTTGGCAAGGATTATTCAGTAAAACTTTTTTACAGCCAGTATCTAATTTAATGAGCTTGGTATTAGCTGGAATCCAATCGGTATTTTTAAAGAAATACTCGCATTTTGGAGATAAAACAGCGTCATCTTCTAAAACAATACCGTAAGCTTCATCGCCATTTGCTATTGATTCCAAAGCTTTTGCATGGCTCCAATTACAAGCAAGTTCGGTTTTTGTAACGCATTTAAAATCATAAGCATCTTGTAGCTTATTTAACGGTACAAAATCTAGCTTTTTTCCATCTATGGCATCTACCCGCTCAAAACTAAAATTATATTTAGCGCTTTGACGGCTTATAGAAATTAAACGATCAATTGATCGTAACAGATTTATCACATAAATTTTCATTGTAGTTCATCTATTGTCACACAAAATCTATGGACATATAACTAAATGCTTTATGTAAATAGCTATAAATTTTGCCTTTAATTAACTGCATTTTACGAATAAACATATAGATATAAAAAGGAATCCTATTACATTTTCTTCCGTATTTTTGCTCAGCATGCTCTATATCTACTTTAAACAACTTAATCGCTTCATTGGTAGATTGGTAAGGAGCTTCACTTATAGCCGGGCTTAGTTGTAAGGGC
>Ga0068628_1000578_pt1 | contig 13471 bp, 12 predicted proteins | sample InSIn2gowninarea_FD_77431 | JGI IMG/M metagenome (GOLD analysis project Ga0068628, IMG submission 77431) | Clean room microbial communities from NASA Spacecraft Assembly Facility at Jet Propulsion Laboratory, Pasadena, California, USA -... ... | reverse complement strand
GGGTTAGGGTGTGTGTTATGTGGTTTGAGGATTCGAGGCTGCGGACCAGTGGGATTATAAGGTCTTGTGTTATTTCAGGGTTGCGGTGCGTGAGGATGACGTCGACGTCGCCTGATTCGGGTTTGCCGCGGCGGTAGCCACCTACGATGATGATTGTTATATCGTCTGGATCCCAGGTTGAATCGCCGTGGCCGTCGTCGGGTTTGGTCCAGTTGCCGGTGTGGTTGTTGGTCGCATTGCTCCAGTGGGATTTTGGGATTTGCGCGACTAGACGGGCGTGGTGGAGGATTGTGTTGGCTATGTTTTCGACTTCGAGGCGCGGGATTGTTTGTTGGAATTCGGCGTGGTATTTGACGCCGATTTGTTGGACGCGGTTTAGGGTTGTGTGCCAGCCGTATTCGACTAGGTCGTCTAGGTCTTTCCAGCCGTGTTGGAAGTAGAATTTTCGGGCGGTTTCGGCGCCCACGCCCCAGATGTTGTAGAAGAGGCGGAGGTGGGTTAGGTCTTCGTCTAAGTCGAGAGCGGTGGTGATGGAGAGGGTTCGCTGGTCGGGATTTGAGGGGGAAGAATTGTACCATTCCCACCATAGAGTGGCGATTTTCTCGCTGCAGCCGGGTAGACGGATTATTTCGGCGGGGTTGGTGATGGGGTGGGGATAGGCGGAGAGGGAGGCTATGGCGGTGCTGTAGGCACGTACACCGATTTCATCGAGGGTGAGAATGCGGGCTTCTTTGATCTTGTAGAGGTGTTTCAAGAAGGGCGTGTTTGGGGGGTTGGCGTAGGTGGAGCGGAGGCAGGAGAAAGTCGGGAGAGGTGGACGAGCGGTTAGCCAGGACGGTTGTGGAGGCAGCTTTTCAGCAACGAAGTCATGTTCTGAGGTTGTTGTACGATGGAGACGGGGGTGAGACGGGACATGAAGTGCGGTTAAGGTAGTTGAAGAGGTAGTGCCTCGAGCTGAGTGTTGGTCGCGAAAACGGCGCGGTGAGAACTTCATGGTTGGAAGATTGCTGTCGAGTATTGAGGTTATCGAGGAGCCGTGTTCGTTCCATGTATGCGAGGACGACTGAATATGGGCTCCTGGAGTGTCTGGTGTGGCTTTTATTAAAGTGATGGTTTGGGTTTGGGATGTCGTTACAATAGACTCGACTTCAGGTTTGTCGACGATACGACCACAGTAGACTTGGTAAGGTTGGAATGGAAGGAAATGGCCAGCATTGATACTCTTGTGCAACCAGTCCAGCTTGAGCACTATTACGTGGTCCTCCAAGCTCGAGAGAGAGCCAGGTGAGAAAGTGAGACTTGAACTACCATCCTCGTACTCACTTTCTGTCTCTGAGCCGGAGATAGATCGCGTTTCCTCGATGTGATTAAGCCTCCGCCTCTTGCGGACAGGTTCTCGAGCTATGGTGCTCTCCTCGGTCCACACACCACGACTTCGAAGCTCAAAAGCCGCACGTCTCTTCTGACTAACACGGCCGAGGAAGATGCGAGCTTCCTTTGGTTGGTAGGAAAGCTGTCCTGCATGTTCATATACGGCATCTTCAGCTTGATGTAAATCCTCAGCTGGAAGACCTGCAGTTATGATGAATATAGGAGGTAGTGACGCAAAGTCGAGAGCCTCAGTATTGCCCATACTGTAGTCAATGGTGGCCAAAGGTATACCACCGACTTGCTCGCTATACAAAAAGCATCTCCATATGTGCTGAGCAGCAATTAATACGCTTATAACCGTCAACCGAGCGCACTGTTTCTGCAGGGGTCCAAGAAATATAGGTCAAAATTGCTTCACGCAAGATTCACCTGCATGATTCAGATACGATATGTTATCCAACACCGATTTCGTCAATATCACCAAAGTGCTGTGAGACTCCTGAATGCAATATTAGCATGTTTCTGTCGCGTCAATCGTGAGGGCGACGATCAATAGGTGAAGGTACAGGTGACGACGATGTCAGCGACAAACACGTCGGTGGAATAATTCTCCGGCTGCCACCAACATCAAGTCTTCAAAACAGACCGATGAAGATGTTCAGTTCACCAAACCTGCCAGGAGCCTCTGGTAGATCTGGACAGAGCTGATTGATCAATCTGTAGCCTGTATACCCGAATGTACTCACGTTTTCTGGACACGACGCTACCACACCGCAGGAGTTCTTATCTTCACGACCACCTCTGCACGCTATACCTGTTTCGGCTGACGTATTCGCTTCCACTAAACAGCTTCTTCTGGACGCGCCGTTGTGACTCAAGACTTACCATCAGGGTCATGCTCATCTTTCGTCCGAAACCGCGAGGATACTGAAGGTGGGTCGCGTGCTACTAATGCCTGGCTCTGCCTACCCAGAGCTGGTTATGATGTTGTTGTTACTGAGCAATTCTGTCTACATTTTTAGAAGACTTTTCAAAACGGGAACTTCATCCATTTGTCATCTGAAGTCCTAAAAGCCGGACTAGACTACAGCTGGGACAACGATTCAACCGAGTCTCCATCACAGTCGGCTATCCATGGCGACATTCTGTTTGCCTACTGTACAACTAAGCTCTTTTCTATATCACAGCGTCCATCCTAGCATTCCGTTCAACAGCTGACCAGCACTAATTTCGGTCTTCCCATAATTCATCTCCAATCATCAGCTTCTAGACGGTTTTTACAATTAACCAGCAGTCGCACAAAATGTCTATAATCCATTGTTCGCCGTTGTTCCACCCTCTCGAACCATTACCTATCATGAGCCCTCAAGTCATGCGCAGCGGAACCAGGAGGAACAGCTCAAAAACAAGCATCACCAGTACAAGCACCACTTCATCACCTTCAGTCAAGCGAAGTGACGGTCCTTCTTCGAAATCAACAAGCAAGAAGAGTGCAACTCCCCGTCGAACATCACAGCCACCGACCACCCTCACCTTTCCAATGCCAACCAAACAACCACCTGTCCATAATCCAACCAGTCAGGAAGCTATGATTGAACCATTGCTTCACCCATCTCCATATGAGAACAACATATGTACGGCGTCTACCACCTGTCAGAAGACCTCACCACCTACTACTACATTGTCCGAACATAGTTCGTCCGAGGCACATTCGCAAGCTCAATCGTCTCTAACTCTCACGGTAGAATCACAAGTGTCATTTGACCTATCTTCGAGCCAGCCACAGAACCACTACGACTAGAGAATCAAGTCATCAAGCACTGTCATGGATGTTAGCGAACGGAACAATTTGAGCAAGATCGAGTGTAACGGCGTTCAAGAGGACTCCCCAAACTCTTTTCGGCTGTACAGTCGCACCTCAACAGCTCCTCAAAGGCTACATCTCAGTACAGACTGAGCTGAGCTGAGCTAAGCAACAGCAAAAATCGTCACTACCAGTCAGACACACAATACATGCATCTAGCCCTTCAAGTGGCAAGACTACTTTCCCAATCTCTTCGCTCTTCATCAAAACAACAGCCAGCCGATCAGTCCATCACTCTTCCCTCTCTACGAGTTAACAACATGCTCAACACCAACCAACAAAACCGTCCAAAATCGACAATCGATAGCCCAAGCTTTACGCTACATGGACCACCAGAAAATATCAAACCCTCACGTATCTGTCCTCTCCCTACCTTTGCTATTATAATAAGCAAGACCAACATGGTATAACAAGATAATCAACGGGAAAGCTGATTAAAAAGGAGCTGGCGTGCGATGTAATTCTTGTGTATGAACTGATCTTTCACCTAAAAGTCCTTGTCTTGTTGTGATTGGTTTGACGGGAGCTACTAGCTTACTGTGGTGCGTGGTAGAAAACGGACAGGAAAGTGGAATGGAGTTGTACTGTATCAGGCAGTGGATATTATGAGCACGCGGTATCAAGACAGCATACTTTATACAGTCTTAGCAGTGTAGATGTGTATGTGTGTACAGAGATGTTCACATAAAAGCCAGAAAGTGGTCCAGCACAATATAAGATCTTAAATCTCTCGGTCATAAAACATGATATGAAGTAGTGCCTGAATTTAACATCCACAGTCTAATCCCCCCCATCACACAGATACTCAACCAGAAGCAACCCCAAGCAATTTACCAGTCCCTAAAAAGCCATTCCATTACCATTACCACCACTCCACTCCACTCCACCACGCACCTCATACCAAACTTGAACCTCATATGACCCACGCAAAGCACTCCAACCCTGATCAAACCCAATCCAAGTCCGTATGTAGTCGAACCATAAGCCCTTCCGATCCAAACCGATACCGTGTACTGGTAAAGTATCATGCGTCACTGATATAAACAACAGCATAGACAGCAAGAATTAAAACACCGACTACAACAATCATCCTCATCATCGTTGTCGTCGTCGAAGGAGCATCCGCCGCGGAGATGGGGCGTCGTTGGTAGTGGTGCTTTCGGTATGTGCATTTGAAGGACTGGTTGTTGGGGCCTCTGGGGAGTTTGGTTTGGGAGGGAGGAAGAGGGAATTGAGGACGAGTCAGGGTTTGTAGTTGTTACTGTGGCTTCTTCCGGCTTTGAGGATCCAATTGGCGGTGCGTGATCGGATTGTGGCGCTGATGGTTGGACGGTCGGGTCCACAGGGTGGGAGGAAGTTGAGGGTGATGGTGGATTGGACATGGTTCTATACGCTAAATGAACAGGAGGTGTGATATGAGCTGGTATCCGATCGAGCATAGATCTAGTGTAGATCTGCGGGTGTGATAGTACTGAGGACTGATTGTTGTGGTTAAATGGGAGTGCTATTGAGATGTTGGAGGATGGTTGCTCTATAGGAGGGTTTTCGAGGCCGTGTGGTGTTATGACTGTTTCGGGAGTCATACTGTTTGCGTTTGGATTTGGAGGAACGTGGTCTGCTTGCGTCGGAGGTTGTCTGTTGGTGGTGGGTTGTGCGTTCGATGGGCATGGACCTGGAGATGAGATCTTGATGGTAGATTAGTAGTTGATACCGGTTTATTGCTGTGATGTGGTAGTGAAGGACGGGTAGGAAAGAAGGAAGGATAGTCTTATGGCAAGGTACGAAAAAACAGGCATGCGTGTGCCATCAGATGTGATAAACCCATTCCTTATTTTGCTATTGCATGAAAGCTGAATTGTCAATATTGTGCTGCAGAATTTATCAACGCAAAGCCCAGGCCGTGCATAGTATTGTAGTGACATGTAGGTGGTATATGACCAATTGTTCTTCAACCACACACTGAAACACGTAAGTAGATCTGCCAGCCATTTTGTTTGTAACTGGCTCATCACAGCTTCTGTCTTCTGTTACTACTAGCCAAATCCGTTCTCCCTGTTTTGCAGTTTGGAAGAAGAGTGCTAGCTAGGCGTGTGGAAAGATTGGTATGGCGCATTTAGACGTCAAATCGCCGAGGTTGTGCAGCCGTGGCGCCTATGACTATCAGTCCCCTGATGATCTGTAGCATCAATAGCAGTGAGGTTCTGAACCGGACACCGAATGCATTTTCTGGTCATGGTTATAATCCTAGATCTTGTAGTCACTGGTCGGTAATTACTGGATGCAACCTCTTCGCACTTCTTCACTGTTGGTTTGGATCTTGTGTATCATTAAGTTGACATCAACGACTATATGCAGACGAGTTTGTACCTGCATGCTGTGCACAATAGTAGACAGAAGACACTTCTGTGAGTCAGCGAATTTGTGCTGTTTAGCATATCTCTTTGACTCTAGCAGGTGCAGTACCACCTGGGTTTCGTCATCAGTTGTAGGTATGTGTCCATGGGAGCCAGCGTGCTTACGAGGGTGTATTACCCGTTTGTCCCGTTTCAACAAAGCCGTATCAGCTGATTCTGAACTTAGTGTTTGATGCGGCATCTATCGTTCACTCACCAACTACCTCGGGAGTGCTCTGAGATGCGTTGATGCATCTTCCAGCCTGATCTCAAAGTTCGAAAGCCTTCGGAAATGAGTGAGGTGAGAGAGAATATACATCGTAATGCCAGAATGCCTACTTATCTTTTTGGGCAGCAGCCCTGCTTTCGTAAATTGAGCAGCGATGTAGTATTGTATCATTGAGTGGCGGTTATTCATTCCTCTTGCAAATTCCTCCAGCTATTCGCTATTAAGCCCTCATGTCTTTCAACAACATGTCCCATTGACTCCAATCCATGGTGTCCTCTATAGGCAAATTCATCGTTTTGAAATCAAATCCTGTGCTTGCCTCGTTCGTGTTCTCATAATCCCAAAAATTATACTGTGGTTGTTGCATCTGTTGTTGTTGAAAAAATTGAAAGTCCATAGGTAACTGCTGCTGTGTGGCCATGCCGTTCCCTTGTTGCTGGTGCTGTTGCTGTTCCAAAAACTGTTGCATTTGCTGTGACTGGGTGGTTTGTGTTTGCTGAAAACCATTGAATGTTGGTGCCAAATCTGTTTGAGTAGGGGGCTGTACAGGAACGCTATTGCTAACAGGGCTAAAGTAGCTGGTAGATTCTTGCTTGTTAGTCGCTGTTGATGCCGTGACTGAGACCCTTCGTTCCTCGCGTATTTGCTGGAGTTGGTTGATGTATTCTGGTGTAGAAAGAGACAACTTTGAGGAGCGTTGCGACCACGTCTCTTCGCGTGCTTTCCAGGCTTTGATACAGAGACCGCCTACTGCGAAGCAAATAGGCAATTTCAGATCAGTGATGAATCTTGGGTGATTTTCATAGATTTCGTGGACTTGTTGCCAGCCACGATCGGCGTGCTCGTATAAGGGGTTATTCTTCAGCTCGCTAAGGACGAGTATGATGGCTTGCCATTGGAAGTAGTTATCTGAGTGCCATAAGAAACCTCGCAGGTGTTTAGAGGTGTGGATCAAGTTGTCCATTTCCAAAAGTTTGATTCCAATGTTCCAGACTAGAATTCTCTCACTTTCAGGGACATCTTTCTCTGAACCATATCTTCGTGGGTGATGTGTCATTAACCGCATGCCGTTGGTTGCCGCACGTGTTACCAGAATGGCGTAAAATTCAACGGGGATGAGGGGATCACAGAAACGAGCAATCTTACGTTCCAAAATCCGCTCGAGCTCATCGACAGCAGTGTCCTTCTCGCTAACAGATGACAAGCTACGGAAGTTGTGCCACACCGTGCTGAAGTCAGCATTAGGGTCTTTGGTAAGCATTTTCATCTTCCAGAAATTGCCAATCTCATAACGGGTCAAACAGAAGATCATTTCAGTGGCTCGTTCCGGGATAGGCGGAAGTTCCTTCATGCCTGGCCAGATATCTACGTCGTTGACATTTGAAGGAACACGACAATCCCAAAAGTCGATATTGCCGAAATTGCCACGACCGGTCAACTCGGCGGTTTTGAAGTCGAGGAAGGTGATCTGCCACCATAGACGCCGTCTCATCTCTGTCTCGAACGGTCCCAAGCCAATGGCGGTGCCATCTCGATGCACACCCATGCCTTCAGCGATCCTCTTGGCAACGCCAGTCAGCGTCCACAAGGTGCGTGGGTCGTACACTTCTCTGAGGGCTAACAGATGGAATACGAGGGCTTGCAAGACCATCATGTCGGAGGTGCCCAGAAATTTTGCCCTCGCTAGCGCCCGCTTCGTACCGGCACTATATCTACTCAGAAGGGCGGCCTTGCTCTCACCTAGCATTCGCTCACACTGCGATTCCTCCATAGACAGTACGGAAGTGTTGTAGATTGCAAAGAGTAGTGCCTCGAAAGGTTTGGATAAGCGCTCAAGGTGCAAACTCGATTCGAGCAAAGGCGGCTGCAGAGTTGGGACATGAATGACTTTTGATAAGGGATTGACATTCTCCAAGAACATCTGCCACAATATAGGCACCTGATCGGGTAGTGGATGTAGGTCGCGCACACCATGGGACGAAGGAGTCAGGCCGAGTACGAAGTCGATGCCATCACCGACCACAGTTTCGTTGTCTTCTTCGTCGGACGACTCGGGCATGGCTTCGCTCGGCTGGCCGAATTCCTCGCTGAGGCTTGCCCACAGATTGTTCTCGACAAACCTCGACCTGTTCTTGTCGACAATAAGCTTTGCAGTATCGAAGCGACGAGATGGCGTCGATAGTGTGCCAGTGCTACCTGGCTGAGGCGGCTCGGGTGATGCAGTACCACTAGTAGGATGTCCTGATGGCTGACTAGTTGAGTCTGAACTTCTTTCTGGAGGCAAATCCTCTGCCCTAATCCCATCTTGATAGACATCTATACCTTTTGATCGTAAGATATGCTCGTAATGCTCCAAACGAGCTTTCAAGATTTCCTCGTGGGTTCGCTTCTTGCGTCGTCGAGGTGCTGGCGGTACACGAAAGACGCATTCCGCATTGGATTTTGCACAGTTGGAGCACGGAGACTCTCGATCGCATTTGACTTTTCGTTCAAAGCAGCGAATACATGAGTATGCCTTGGCTGACTTCTTGTGGCCTCCGGAGGGCTGGTCGTCTAAGGTTACGTCTGCCATCATGGAAATGCGCGCCCAGACACCATCGTCAGGATTTGTCGAAAGTCCAACTTCCGACATTCACCTCTATTCTTCGACTCAATATACTTGGTAGGTGCCGAGGAAGTTGTGTAACTGTGTAGGGAAATGCCTGGTGCCTGAAGTCAATGGAGTCATATAGATTGCGAGGAGAATACGAAGCACTTGGCCACTACTGCAAGAGAAGTACCTTTGTTTCTTGGCAGGCACTTTTGTCGAACAACGATTGGTTGCCGTTTACGACATCTTAGGCATAGATTACCTAAGCAGGATGCACATGCTGGTAGTTCTAGTGAGTCAGGCAAGAGAACACCTATACCCTCCCTTGTCTCGTTGCTCATCCTCGCATGCATGCCAAATGATATACAATACAGCAAGCATTTCGACTTGATGTTCATCAGGAAACTACATATTTCGGGGATCAACATAACTTGAGCTGCGTTGCACACTACTGACCCACTTAGCAGAATGCTTTCCCCTTTCATTTTCCATGTACCTGTCCAATTATCACAAAAACACCTGCACGGAAAGTTCCATCCCTTCAAATGAAACAAAATGTATAAGCTTCACACTTCACAACTTGCTCCCCACCTCCGTCTTCAAGAACTTCTCAATCCACTCCCCAATAATTTCATTACACTCCTTCGGCCTCTCCCACAGAGCCCAATGACCCGCCTGCACAGTCCGTCGTGTCAACCTCGGAATTCGATCCTCCATATTCTTACTCATCCACTCCTGCAACGCCGTATCCCTGGTCGCAAACACAAACAGTGTCGGTTGCTCAACCTTGATGACTTTCTTTTCGTACTTCTTAGCATCAGTTTTGGGTCCATCGAAAAAGAAATCCAAATCATCTAGGAAGTTGGCCTCACGAGTGCGGTACCAGTTCAGAGGCCCATTGATGCCGTGCCGACTGTATTCGTGGACGTAGTAGTCCATCTCTTCGTCGGAGAGGAGTTTGGTCTTGCCCATTTTCGGGAGCAAGTCTAGGCCAACACGGCCATTGGCGTCGAAGGCAGACTGCCCGCGAGAGCCGTCGGCGGTGACTGTGCGGGCGCCATACAACGCGTGCAGGAACTGACGGATCTCGGTGGGTGATTTGATTGCTGCCTCTAACTCGCCGGAAGCGAAGTGTAGCTGGTAAGTAAAGTTGGGTACTTGCTTTGCCACGAGCTGGGCAAGAGGGAGAAATGCCGGCCGTGGGAGCTCATATGGCGTGCAGATGCTGAAGACCGCTTTGACAAGCTTAGGTTGGTACTGCGAAACACGATAGACGATCGCACCGCCCCAGTCGTGGCCGCCTAGGATAATGCTTTGAATACCAAGCTGCGAACATAGTGCGGCAATGTCTGTTGCAATGTGCTTGTAGGTGTAGTCCTTGATGGAGCATGTTGGAGGTGAGTCAGAGCGGCCATAGCCTAGACAGTCGGGTGCTATAACTTCTAGACCGAGACCGGCAAGAAAGGGGATCTGATAGCGCCAGCCGAAAGAAATGTCCGGGAAACCGTGGATTAGAACGACTGTCGCGCGTGGAGGTGCACCTGATGAGGGAAGGGCGTGGAGGTAGCCATATGTGTAGCCGTTGAGGATGGCGGATTTGAGAGAAATGCGAGGGTCGTGGAAGGGTTTCAACTTATCGATCGACATGATGAGTGGATATAGAGATGGAAAGAGGGTCGTCCGCCTTCACAGTGCCGTTCTCGAGATTTTGACCAGTGGGTTGATGTAGCTGTACCTAGTCACAACAATGGCTTTCTTATTGTAGCTCAATGTCTCGTCAAACATGTCAGAGCTTCAATCGTCGGTATGATGCCGCGGCTCTCGCACCATCAGCCAAGCCAAACCTAAATGCCAGTCCTGGAGATGGTGCTTATCAAGCTTGTGCACGCTTTGTCAGTGCATGAACAAGGGCCGAGGCAAAGGTTCAGGTCGGTAGACAGTGGGGTAACGGGAGATCTACAGTCGGTACATCTGTGCACCATGGTGGAGATACTTATACATTTCCAGCATACTTGTCGTATGTTTTCAAAATCCAAGCCTAACATATTCCTATGAAGTGGCCTGTATGATGAGGGCAGTAATGAATCGTCGTTCACGCTAGAAACCAGATGCTATCAACAAGCAGCAGAGGAGCCACAACGGGGAGACTATCAACTTTGGTGTTGTAGTGACCGGTCCCTCAAGCATTGAAAATAATAGCATGGTGTGCAAGAAGACGAAAGAGCGGATTGACAATATAGGTGAAAGGCTTGCGAAGTATGCAACATCGTGCAGCACAATACGCATGCTTGGGAAAGCTGACATTTCTGAGCCTATTTTGACTAAGAAGATATTCTTGTTTCCTGTTATGAATTAATATATTACATCGTCCTCCTGACCTTCAACAAGCTCTTCGCCCTGCTGGTCATCATCCTTCTGACGGTCGTCTGGTTCATTATGGCCAGAATGCTCGGTGTCGGCTGCGTCGTGCGTGTCAGGCGGCTCCTTGGAGGTATCGTCCTGCTGTTCGGGGTCTTCTCCTGGTGCTGTATCTACTTCCTGCTCCTGCACTATCTCCGCTTCTGCACTGGGCTGTAACTCCCTTTCGTTCAGGGGTTCCGGTCTTTCTTGCTGCTGGTCATCCATATCTTCGTCTCTTCCTGGATCTCTCTTAATCATCCTCTCCACGTCCTCTTTCTGCCTCCTGATCCTTTCCTCATCTTCCTCCCTCAACTCCCAAGGTTTATAGTACAGCCTTGGCTCAGCCTTTGTCTGCAAGAACGCAGCTGTAGCCCTCATGTTCATATGCCTAATCTTCCTCCCTTCCTCTTCCCAATGCGTTTGATCTCGTCTCCTCTTCTCCAAAGTCAGCTCTTTCTTCCGTCTCCTTTCCTCCTCCTGCTCCTCATCCTGTCTTTTTAACCTCTCTCTCTGCCGCGCTTCAATCTCATCTCGTTTCCTGTGCGCCGGTTTTGTCGTGGTCTGCGATAATGTGCCTAGAAGCGAACCGAACAACCGCTGGTTGCGCTTCTTCTCTTCAACAGCTACGGCCGAAGAGCGTCGCAGTTGAGGTGCTTGTTTTGGTGATACAACCGCACTTTGCAGATCGGAACTTTTTTGTTGTGTGCCATTTGTTGGAGCTTGGGTTTCAATACGCGGCCGTTTATTTTCGTTCTCTGAGTCCGTAGAAAGTTTGCGCTTCAGGCTGGGCGACTGCGATTGCTCGTCATTCTGCTGCTGCTCTATTTCTGGTATTACTACAGCTGAAGAAATCATCTCATGGTCCATGTGACAGACGGAATAGTATAGAGGATGGTAATCGTGCAATTGCAAGTAGAAACAGCTGAGATCTGATGTTGATATGCCCAATGATATGTGAAGGACACCGCAACCGTTGCGACTCGGCTGTGATTGGCAAACGTGCCCTGGACCTTCCAGATCTGCACGAGCCTGAGTTTCGAGTTTCGGCCTGCGGCGAATCTTCAATTTCAGCCTCGTCAGTGGATATGCGGAGAAAGCGCGCTACAGCTTCAGCCTCATCATTACTAACCTCGTGAATTGTCATGCCGAAGATTCTGGTCACCATACACTCAACCTTCTTCCAATTTCACAAAACACAGAACCTGGCATACTCACGACCTACCATTTCTCAAAACCGCAAACCCATACCAACACTTCTATCCCACTTCTCACAAAACACGAAACCCTGCAGGGCGACAGCACACCACATCTCAAAAACACACATTAACACCACTACCACTACCACAAGCAACACCAACACCACCACTTCCACCACCCCACCAACAACACAATGTCCCGCCACCACCCCGACCTAGTAATGTGCCGCAAAGCCCCCGGCATCTCCCTCGGCCGTCTCTGCGACAAATGCGACGGCAAATGTCCCATCTGCGACTCCTACGTGCGCCCCACAACCCTCGCCCGCATCTGCGACGAATGCTCTTTCGGCAACTACCAGAACAAATGCGTCGTGTGCGGCGGCGAAGGAATTTCCGACGCTTTCTACTGTTTTGAATGTACGCGCCTGGAGAAAGATCGGGATGGGTGTCCGAAGATTATTAATTTGGGCAGTTCGAGGACGGATTTGTTTTACCAGAAGAAGAATTTTCGGAATGCGCAGTACTAGATTTTCACTCTGAAGGGATGGGTGGTATATCCCTGCGATATGCTGCGCTGGCTTAGGCTGGGATGAGTGGATGAATGAAAGGTCTATTGAGAATGGCATGGTGTAGCGCTTTGAACACGGAGACTTTGAGGAAATAATGCCCTGACGGATTCACGAGAAGATGTTCCTTTCTGGTCATGCTACTCAAACGAAGCGAGGTAACCACATCTGAAACGAAACAAAGCAATGAAGCAATGGAAATGCAGAGTTGAAGACAACATCAACCACAGCAGTCGAGATCAACGGCACGCCAAATTCCAGAAACAGGCCACCGAGGCCCGAAGTGTCGCACACCAGATCAACCCGATCAAACACCAAGCATTGACCTTGATAGCTTCCGCAGTGACAACCAGTTAGACCATAGCCGATATAGAACGGATCCACGGGAAATGAAGATACCAGCGCAGTAGGCGCATAAATTCAAGTCGTTGCAGGTTCTTAGAACCGCTGACTTCAGAATGTCAAGGATGAAAACAACCCGTGCTTTTTTATTCACATTTCACGATCTCATCGCTTCCCAGGCCTTTTCGGTCTCGCAAACCCCTGTTTCGACGCACCTGTATCTTGCGTCGCACTGCTCACACCCGCCTCGTCTGCCAGTCTCTCCTCCGTAATCTCATCTACATCACCCGCCTCCAATCTTTTCGTCACATTCACGCCCTCCGCCTGCGCAGCCGCCAGAACACTAATCCTCGCACTCGCATATACCATACGTTCCTTGACTTTACTCGTTTTTTCATTATCCGGGTACGGAGGGTACGGTATTCTTGTATGTGTGTCCGAGCACGAGTAAAGTCAAGGAACGTATGGTATATGCGAGTGCGAGGATTAGTGTTCTGGCGGCTGCGCAGGCGGAGGGCGT
>Ga0068628_1000577_pt1 | contig 13472 bp, 9 predicted proteins | sample InSIn2gowninarea_FD_77431 | JGI IMG/M metagenome (GOLD analysis project Ga0068628, IMG submission 77431) | Clean room microbial communities from NASA Spacecraft Assembly Facility at Jet Propulsion Laboratory, Pasadena, California, USA -... ... | reverse complement strand
TTATAGGTCCTTTTCGTAATCCCAGTCATACTTCTTTGTTTTTGAGCTTCTCTAGTCATGATTGTCTTATAGGCAACACATTGAGCTGCTTTGTGACCAAAGTTATGGCAAGAGAAACATTGGCCATTGAAAAAACTTCTGCGATTATCAAATCTACCAACGATATGATTGTAGTTTCTATTGTCATCCATTCTCGAGGCAAATTGGGAAGATCTTACCTGTGGTTGATTGTAGCTTTTGTTCACCCTTAAGGTGGATTTCCCCTAATTTACCTGGTAGTCTTTGTTTATTCTTGATGAAATTCGTCCCTGTTTTACCTGGTGATCTCCATTGGGCTTTTGCTCATACCTCCTTGCTGCATCAAGATAACTCTTTGAGGTGGATGCTTCTCCATTATACCCCAGACTTGTCTTGATTAGTGGAGAGCACTGTACATTGATGATCTCATCCAGAGTTTCATATCCTTTAACAAATTTTAGATTAAGAGCCTTTGTTTTCTCAATTTCTTTTCTAAGCCCAACAATTTCACATTCTAACTTTTCAAGAAATTGTTCCTTTTTATCAAGTTGGAATTGCAGAGTATCAATGATCATATTCTTTTCTTCTAAACATAATTTGAGTCTAGAAATATCTTCATGAAAACCATATATATCTATAGCATCCATGTAATCATCATCTTCAAAAGCCATTAAATTTTTATAGTTATTACCTCGTTCATCTTCATCACTATTTGAGAGACCATCACTATCTTCATGAGTGTAGTAACTTTTCTTAGTTGCATTATGTTTCTTGTTCCATCTAACAGGTTCCTTCCCTTTATCCTTATGTGGACATTTGGCAGCATAGTGACCGACTCTCCCACAAGCAAAGCATTTGAAAGGTAACTTACCTCTGAATCTTCTAGTACCCCGTTGAAGATTCTTGACAAAATTTGATTCTTCTTCCTCTTCTGATGCATGTCCTAACTCATAGTAGTTTCCTTTGCCTGAAGCCTTGAAAGATGCTTCTCTCATGTCTGATGGTCCTCCTTTTCTCATTTCATAAGCAGTTAGAATCCCGTGTAGCTATGACATGGTAAGGTTTCGAAGATTCTCCTTTTTTTCTATTGCCAAAACTTTAGATTCAAATCTAGGGGACAAAGATCTTAGAACTTTTTCAACCACAACAACCTCTTTTATTTCTTCACCCAAGTTTTTCATACAATTAACAATCTCATCTACACGAAAGAAATAGTTAGCCACGCTTTCATCATTGTGCATTATGAGATTTTCATACTAAATCCTGAGGGTTTGAAGTTTTGCTCGTTTTACCTGTTCATCTCCTTCATAACTCAGAACAATCTTGTCCCATATTTCTTTTGCAAATTTTTACTGCGTAACATTGACGAATTCTGATTGAGATAGGCATCCTAATAGGGTATTGACTACCTTTGCATTTGTTTCATATTTCTTCTTCTCACCCGGATCTGTTGGAGTTGCTGAAGGAAAAGTGTACCCTGTATCTATGATATCCCAGACTTCTGTACCAAGTGATTGAAGATAGGTAGTAACTCTTACCTTCCAATATATGAAGTTTGTTCCATCAAAAATTGGTGGCCTGATAGATGCTTCTCTCTCGTAGTTTCTCATGATGATGGATCTTCCTCCAAGCGATCAGGCTTCTTCAGAAGGACCTGTTCTGATTCCAATAGTTGGAAATAACACTGAGAGGGGGGTGAATCAGTATTATCAGGCCAAATATTCCCTTTTCAAAATTCAGAAGATATACGCTACTTCATTTAGTCAAACCCGCGTATATACGCAATTATGTAGAATGAAACCCGCGTATACAATGCAAACTTATAATTTACTTTATCTTTCAAATGTTGATTATTAATCTGTGTATCTGAGTGAATTAAACAGTAACTAGACCAGTAAAAATAGAACAGAAGACAGTCACACACAAGAACACAAGATATAAGGTGGAAACCCAATGTGGGTGAAAACCACCTACTGCAATTTGTCTCTATTTTCCTTTAATTAGAAACTTCTTTTTACAATGTACTGGTGCAATCCTTTACTAGTACGCAGGTTACAACCTGCAGAGGGCTACAACCCTCTCTCATTTTCCAGCTTCTCCTGGAAGGGAGCTACAACCCCCTTAGCTCGTGTACTAGCCAAGATACTAGTACGTAGGTGCTGGCCTACTAAAGGCTACAACCTTCTATTTCTTCCAATGACCACATTTCATAAATTTTCAGACTGGATCCATGAACATCATTCAATCATCAAGATTTCTGCTTCAACCAAACTCCTTTCCACTGAACAAAACTGATTCACAATAAACACTTCTTAGATAGTTGTACCCAGAACATAAAACCAGTAATTATATACCAAATTTTGAACCCAGAACACTGCAACAACAAATAGAGGTAGCTAGATCACAATAAAATACATATACGCTACTTGAGCAACCTGAAACCTGCGTGTGTACGCTCCTGTGTGTGGAGAAACCTGCCTATACGCAGTTTGCCTTTATTGAACCTGCGTGTATACGCGCCTTCGCTTCACATAACCTGCGTACAGATCTATAAAGGATAATTTACTCTTTCAAACAGTCAAATACAAGTTAACCCAGATTATCAGATCTATAGATCAAGCGTGCGCCTCATAGAACATATCAAAATCATACAAAGATACTATCATTCAAGCCTTAAAAATTATGACCCATCAATAGATCTTGCGCTTAGGTTCTTCCTTCATTCAGATCCAGATCTGCACCATAACCCCAATCACAAAAGTTTCAGATCTAGCACAGGTTAGATATTCATTTGATTCCAAAGATGCTTTGCCAAATGATCTCCTTCCTCTTTTATAGCCTTAGGCCTTTCTCAATATCACAGTCCAAAACCATAGTAACTCAATACCACGGGCCCAATACTTTGGGATCAACACTTCTAACAATATACCATGGTCCAAAACCATAGGTCCAAATACCAAGGACTAACTGCCCTGGACCAAAGGTAAGTTTTCCAACATATACGTGCTTTTCCTTACATGAAAGTGCATGTATACGCATACGCGCCTTCGAAACATCCAACCTGCGTGTATACGCGACTTTGTCTAGATGAACCTGTGTATGACTTTTTCTTCATTCTAAAAGCCTAAACTAAGCTCTGTCACCAGATAGAGTTGCCATCAAGGACAACACCTGTGCCATAGCTCCAAACCTGTACCATAATGCCAACAATTTCCCTAGCTAAAGCTTCTTCAGATTATGAGATCCAATAGACTTATCAACACCATAACATGCAAGGGAAAAGCATCTGAATTCCCATGCATAATTTTGAGGGTTTAATTATTTATTATCAATATAATTTTATGTCATTGTTGATCAACCATCGCATAGTTTGTAAATTTGAAGATTAATCTATTTTTTACATAATAATTGGATGCTGGAGAATTTAAAGTTAGTTAATTTATTTATTTTGAAATTTGAAAGGTTCTTTAAAAAACACATCTCGAGGTCATGGGTTGCATTTCACATTTATACTTTCCATGGGTTTGAAGTTTGAACGTTGCTTAGTACATACTCAAGTGAAGGATTAGTGTGGTTTCAAAGTTCAAACAATCACCTCCAAATGGTGTATATTGTATATAATATATATATATATGGTGGCTAGCCTTGATCTATAATAGGCTCTTTGTCTCTTTTTCAAATCAAATTACTATCATGAATCATGATTGAAGGAAATGGGCAAACAAACTCTTCCTTCTCTGTTTAAATCCAGAATGGGGTACTTGCCAAATTTACAATGTACATTAACATACCTTGTGTCTCTCAAGCAGCCGTAGGATAAGTAGTAGCGACTCCAAGCTGTAGTTCGACTAGCTCCAAGATGTAGTTTGACCAACTCCAAGCAACGACTCCATCACTCCAACCAACAACGATTCCAAGGCTCAAGCTCGTTGCTCAAGAATCTAACTGAACATCAGATAGTGGTCTGGAGTCCTAAGTTTCTCCCCAAACAATGGACAGTGGCCTCCAATGGTGAAATGAGGAGAGGGGCGAGTTAAAAGTTAAAAACTTAAAAGTAAAACCTAAAAGTTTAAACCGCAAATTTTTAACATAGCTGCATAAATTTTATATGCATTCCTCGCCAACGATCCTTTTCTAGAGATCATTTTACGTGATCTGTTTCCGTAAATCTAGATAAAGATCACGATTTTAACAGATCTGTATCTGGATTTCCGAAAACAAATCCAAAATGGCTAAAAAAATTTGAAACACCAGAAAAAACGGATTCTCTGTTTCAATCAAACTCAAAACGGCTAAAATATGTTTTCATGTCGTTTTGGTAGCATTTCGTACCTTGATCCACATCTGATTCGGGAAATGGCGTTTCCAACGATATTACTAGGCTTTTTTAGTAACTTAGCATTAGCCAACTTGTCTTCTAACTCAGCACACACCCTTATAAGCTCATCAATTTTATTATAATGGTGCAAGATGGTGCTTGGACTCTGGATCTTCTGCTTCAACGCCATAAGATATGTCTTGAAATGCTCAATCTTCTCCCAACGGCTACTAATTGAAAGTGCAACAATTCTGCTGGCTACCTGTGCATCTATTTGGTCCACATCAATGGTTGGTACTGTTAGTGCTTGAAATTTCACCTAGGCTGAGATAGACAAATCTCAAGGCTACATCAAACCATTACACCTCGTAGCTAGCCCTACGAGGAAGGAGAAGGCTCTCTCCGGTCAAACTCAGTAGATCTTTCAATAGGATGAGCTGACCCAATTAGGAACACTGATATTAGGCTAGTAAACTGATAAGGAGGGTTGATTTAAAGTTTTTTGGGGTTTTTGGTGGCAATTGGAGGGAGTGCAATTCAGGGTGCGGGGATTTGACACAGTTTCTGCAGGTGGGTCTTTGGGGCAAGGTAGGAGTTTGCGCTGATGCCTTTAGCTGAGATGGATGATCAAGGAAGAAAAAGAGAAGCTAAAGAGGGCAAACAATGACTTTGAATCCTCTCTAGACAGTGGAAAACATAAACATTAAACAAATTTGAAAGCTGAGCATGGCAAGCATGAATTCAAACTTTATCACTTCATTTGTTTAATAAGCTGCAGTAAAGAAAGAGATGGAACACATAAACAGACTTACAATTACAATAAGAGAACACACCATCAACACAATAGTCCACAAGAATCCCAATGATGTCTGCAAAACCCTGGTCTTCCCTTTTACTCAAATTGCAGAGATACAAGTAAAATATACAATAGGAGCTTCTCCCTCAAGAGTCCAACCATGAAAATGAGCAAGAGAAGGCATAATATAGATGATCTAACTCCTTTCCCCACCTCTAGGGGTCGAGCTCAACTTCCTAGGAGCTGTTTCAACTAATTCCAAACTAAGCACTAGATAATAGGCAGTCAAAACAACTTGCCTCTAAAACTTAGGAAACCTATCGATGCATTAAATATTTACCATTTACATTCAAGAAACTTCTAGAAGTGATAAAGGAGAGTAAAAGTATCTTAGAGCCCTGAAAGTTACATAAAAATCCATGATTTACATGCCCAAAACATTAAACCAAGTGAAAACAGTGTTTTTCTGGCCGAACTCGTCAAAATAGGCAAAATTCCTTGACATGCAGCGCACATCTGCCTAACGGGTAGCGCACATTGAGAGGCCTGTTTGAGGGCCTTCCTGGTGTCAAAATCAAGTGCACGCTAGCTCATTGGAAAGGTCTACGAGTCTTCTTTCCAACCACACCAAAATTTTTGAATTTGGAGTTCATTTGTCCCCTCAAAACTCAATTCTCCCAAGACAGCTTTCTGCAACTCAAAATAGGGGCAGAAAGTCAAAATTTGCATGTGTTTTGACCTTTTGGAGGCCCAAATCTCCATAAAAACTGAAGTCCATCTATAGGTAGATGTAACTTTTCATGAAAATTCCAAAAATGCTGAGTTTTTCCCGTTCTGAGTTGCCCCCATGTAGTGTAGCGCACGGGGCGCTACTCGTTAAAAGGCCAAAACCTGTCAATTTCCCAAAAATGCCAAAAATGCCTCAAAAATTTCAAAATTTTTTTTGCTAGCTGCTAGGAAGAGGCTAATGAGTATCATGGTGAGTGAGAGAAGCCTCGGCCAAGATACGGAGTGGTTTGGCCTTCTTCTTCTTCCCAAGAACTTCGGTCAACCTTCTTTGGAATATTTTCATCTTCGCCTTGCAAACGTGCATCCTTGCCCAATAATGATTTTTCATGTTTCTCAGCAGCTTCTTCTCTTGGTTGGCCTTAGCCAACAGCCTCTCCAAGTGTGCATTGACCCGGATGAGCATGGATTCTCTCTCAGCAGGCAATAGATCACCGGGTCTTCTTCGGTTCAGGACTCGGTCAGTAAGAATCCTACATAACTCATCAAGTACTTTCTCCTCCTCTAACTGTTTGTTCCGCTGCTCCAGGTAGGTGAGGGTTCATTGGGCACCGTCAAGTCTCCTCTGTAAAACATCATTTTCAGCCCTAAGATGCTGAATGATCTCCTTCGCCTCTTGGCTAGGAGAACTGGCCTCGAGATCAATCACTGGATCCTCATGAATCATGGGCTCTTTGCCCCTCTGCAGTTCCTGTGCTGATGAAGAAAGCAAGGCCCCTTCCACCTGATGTGGAGATAACACTCGCTAATCTGAAGATGAAGGCGAGACCCCTTCCACATGCTGTGGAGAAAGTACTCGCCGAGCTGCTGCAAACAAGGCCCTTGGGCCTTTCTGATAGGTGACCCGAGGTGAGGAAGCTACATGTCTCGGAACAGTGATCTCTGGCTGGTGAGATGGACCTCCCTCCTCATAAATGACCTCTGGCTCAGGCTGTGGCTGTGGTGGCGCTATGAAGAATTCATGAGAGATGAACTCTTCCCATGGAATGCCCTGCTGGCTCAGCTGATGGGAAACAATGAGCTGGATGAGACCAAAGTGATATAAACTCGTAAACTGTTGGGCTGGGGTCTTCCTCTGTAATATAGGCACCATCCTCTGAATATTCTGGAAGAAGAAAACTGGGATGTTCATCATCCTCACTCGGGTGAAGTGCATCAACAGACGGATGTGATAAGAGTACACCAGTGAAAACCTACCCTCACATGTAAAGTAATGCATGATGAGTCTCAAGATCGGAGCATACTCCCTCCGGAGAAATCTAAAAGGAAAAACCCCCGACAACTGTCTCATGAAGGCTGGCATGACATATGGCTCAAAATGAACGTAATCCAACACTTTGCGCTTGGGCCACACCTCACCCACATTTGGTATCCCAGTAGCCTCTGAAATCACTTCCGAAGACAGCACAAAGTTCACACCTGCCAGAGTGACCTGCCCATCATGAAGGTGCAAAACAAATAATCGGGCCAACTCACTGTCGTGCTGGATCTGAGCAAGCCTCTCGCAAAACTGAAAACATGACATATACCGAAAGCAACTCACTGCCAAAGGATAGGCCTGCAATTCTGCCAATGAGGTGGGTTCCTCTCTCTTAGGATGACCACCTTTGCCCCCCCTACGAGGCCTCCGCTGTACCTCAACCTCTTTAGAAGAAAACTGGTCATCACCTTGCTCATAGGCCTCGGTGGTTGACATGGTGCTTTTGAGCAAAGTGGAGAAAATAGACAAAGTAAACTGCTGCCCTTACCTGCAAAAATGCTGAGTTGTATGCTGTTTTCAAGGGGAAAAAATCATGAAGGAAATGTTAGGGGAGGGGATTTTTTTAACAAGGAAAGGGAAACTTATGAAAACAAGGAATCTTCAAGGGACAATTCACAAACTGTCAAACATATAATCTCATCTTAATCAGCGGGAAATCATTTGCAAAGAAATGTTTTTATCAGGGTAACATGGATATAATAACCAAGGGAAATGACATGTATGCTCAACAGGGGAATGGGACAGCATAGATAACTCGCTCATTTCATTTCTGTTTTTCAATTTACATCATGAGGCACACTATGTTTTTTCAAAGGGGTTCATGTACAATTGAGGCTAGGGGAAAAGGGCTTCATTGACATTTTGTCAAAAGGGAAAAGGGTTTTATTGACAAGGATATTAGGGGATAAAAGGGAAAACATGGTTTTTGCTTTTTAGGACCACAACAACATTACTTTTGATCAAATATACATAGCAATATTTCCTTTGCTTTTGTTTATATACACAGCCACATTTTCTTTATTTTTTGTTTTGGCATTTTATCATCATATTGCTTTCTTTTTTTTTTTACATAATCATTTTGTTTTTCTTTCATAGCATTTTGTTCTTTTTGCTGTGTGTGTTTTTACATCACAATGGAGGGTATTTAGGGTTTTGGGAATGTGTTTAGGGAGGGGTAGGGTTTGATACTTGGAAGGAGGAAAATTTCATATTCTTTGCAAATAAGATAAGATAGAGACATATGATGACAATTGTGAAATCAATGGGGAAACATGGAGGGAGCATAAATGGGAAATTAAAACCTTGAAAAGAAAACACCAAACCCTAGCATTATGCCTACATTGACAAGCAATCACCAAAATTTATTTTCTTTGCATTCTTAGTGATAAAACATATAAATGAAAGCTCATCATTCACCATTCATCAATTCATCAAGTGTATAGACCCTACCTCGGTCGATTTTGCAACTTAGAGGGCGATTGGACAAAATTTGGGGCGGTTTTGGTGTTAACAGCTTGACGAGTAGTGCAGGGCACTCAATGCATAGCGCACAGCCTGACACATAGCGCCCGTTACAAATTACCACCGCTGGGAGGCGCCTGACGGGTAGCGCATAGCCCAACACGTAGCGCACAACCTCTGACGGGTAGCGCACCTGAAATTGGTTCAATTTCTCTGCACTTTGCCACCTTTCACCTCTGCGCCCTCTCACTTCTTCTTGCAAGCTCTTTGGATGCACAATGAGGGTATTGAGAGGGAATTTGACTCTTTATAAGCTCAATTTAAAAAAAATTTACTTACCAAACCCACTTTCTAATGTTTTGCCTTGACACTTTCTTTTAACATTGTTTTGAGTTTTCCTTTGTTCTGAATTTGATCTTTTGGGTGTTTTAGCTCCGTTCTTTTTGCAGGTAGACCATCTGATGGACTCTAGGGAGGAGACCAGGGTTATTGCCGGCATTTTGAAGAATTTTTGAAATTTCCTTATTGCTTTACAAAATTGACATGACCTTGGCTTTTAAAACAGGGTTTTTAAATCCAAGGTATAAAAAAGTTGTACATGATGAAAAATATCAATGAAACATATTTACATACCTCCTTCTGGCTTGCTGGGGACTCATGGACCTCTGACTCATGATCTTGCAATGAAATTTGACTGAAACCCTAGACCTAAGGCTTTGGACTTCAAGACAAAACAAAACAAGTGTGACACAAGTTCATTAACGGATATGACCTGATCCAGCAAAGCCAAGAAGGGAACAAGGACCAGCTCCTCCATCAGTTTTATGGCATGCCTAATGGAATGCAAAACTGACATTGATGAGGCACCTACTTATGCATATGCAAAGAGATTTTTTGATCACTGATGGAGGGCATCATGACCGACACTAACATTGGCTCCAATGGGGATGGTGGCTCCTTGGAGGTGCCAAGAACCTTAGACCTCTGGGAGAGCAGACCAGTGCCTTATTTATTGGGCAATGGAGTCAACTTGTACACACGTGACCAAACTTGAAATGACTATATTGGACTTGACTATGAGCTGAAATTTCAAAGGACTTCGACACAAACAAACTAACTTTTGCAGAAGATAAACAATCTGAAAACTTCACACCAACTAATCACCATCCCTAGCATTATAGCCTTCACCGCGGGCCCCAAACTAAGGATGAGAGATCAGTTTCACACTTGCTGCAGAAAGAAAATAACATGGTATTTACAATGAGGATGATTGGAGCAGAAATTTCTCAAGTATGATACCTTTTCAGAAGCCGGCCATTCACCGACCCACCGGGACATTCATCACCATTCATCTCTTCGAGAAGGAAAGCATTGGGACCACGATATGCAACAATTTTATAAGGACCTTTCCACAAATTATCGAATTTACCGTTCTTCCCTTTGTCCTCATTGCGGGCATCCCATCTCAAAACGACATCTTCCAGCTGAAAATTTTCTGACTTTGCCTTCTTGTCATAGATTTTCTTGATGCGCTCTTGCACCTCAAAGAATTTTGGAGAGCCTCTTCCCTTGTTTGCTGCAAGTGAATCATTTGATTGATTCGTCTTTGTATTGGATTCGGATCTTCACCCACCTCTTGAAGCAATCTCGCAACCGGTACACTAAGTGATGTTGGAAAAATGACATCAATTCCATAAACGATTTCAAATGGCGACATGCCAATTGACTTCTTTTGACTTACCCGATCAGCCCACAGTGCATTTATCAATTTCTTATGCCAACTTTTCTTGTTAATTTCCAGCATCTTCTTGATAATGTTCCCTAGTGACTTATTTGATGATTCGGCCAGCCCATTACCTTGCGGGTGATAAGCCGTGGAGTGCCCCAAGCTGATGTTATACTTATAGCAAAAGTCAACCATCTTCTTGGACTTAAATGCCGCTGCGTTATCTGTGATCAATTTGAATGGACAGACAAAACGTGACAAGATATTATTCTCAAGAAAAGAAATGATTACCGAATCCGTGGCCTGTCGAGTGGGAATTGCCTCTATCCACTTTGTGAAGTAATCGGTGGCACTTAAGATCCATCGATGCTGCCCGGATGATGCTGGGTGGATTTCGCCAATAAAGTCTAAGCCCCACTGCTGAAATGGTGTGCTGATTTCCACCGGCTTGAGAGGCAATGGCTGCAACCTTTGCTTCCCTTGGAATATTTGGCATTCATGGCAGCTTTTCACCGCTTTGTAGACATTAGAAAATAGAGAAGGCCAATAGAAACCAGCCCGCAAGATCTTATTGGCTGTAGTTTTCCAAAACAAATGACCTCCACAGTCGCCTTTATGGAAATCCTCTACTGTTACCTTTGCTTCGTCTTCAACCAAACAATTCAGCAAGATGCCACCGGGATCTTTCCAATAAAGTGCAGATTTCATAATACAAAACTTGGCAGCCTTTAGCTTCAATGTTCTTTCTTTGTTTCTTGACATTCCAGGAGGTGCAGATACATTTTTCAGCACATAAACTATATCAGCATACCAAGGAGAAGTAATAAAAATATCCGATACTTGAACCGCTGAATTTTCTTCATCACCATCAGATAAGGCAGCAATCAAGTTGATGTCAAGGGCATGAAGGTTTGTTTCAGCCATCAACTTTGCGAGACCTTGGCCTTTAATCAGCTTGGTAGGCTTGATTTCAACATCATATTCCAAAAGAGCGGCAATCCACTTACCCCTCCTTCCTTCCGGCTCCGTTTGTACCAAAACATCTTTTACGGCTGCACTAGGAACATATGCCAATACATGAGAGTTGAGTATGTATACCCGGAAATCTTTTAGAGCCTTAATCAGTGCCAACGCTTGCTTCTCAATGATATTATAATTCAACGCCCCGTCTCTTATGATTCGGCTGAAAAATGCAATTGGCCTCTCAACTCCTTCTCTCTTTTGCATCAATACGGCTGCCAATGTATGCTCAGAAGCGAAAGAAAACAAAATGAAATCCTGAGTATAATCGGGGCTGATCAAGGTTGGGGCTGAAGACAAGATTACCTTGATTAAATTGAAATATTTGACCGCCTCCTCGGTCCATTTGATCTCGCTGTCCTTCCGAAGCATATTAGTTATCTCTCTAAGGTGCTCTGCAAGGTTAGGAATGAAGCAGCGCAGAAAATTTAATTTTCCATTAAACGATTGTATTTCCTTCTTGTTTCGGGGCTGCTCTAGCTGCTGAATTGCTTCCACCCATGCAGGATCGATTCGAATACCATCTCTGGAAATGATATGTCCCAACAACTTGCCTTCACTCATGGCAAAAAGACTCTTTTTCGGATTCAAGGAAATGCCATATTTTCTGCATTTTTGGAACACTTTAGTCAAATGAAACAAATGCTCTTCATCTGATTTGGAAAACACGGTTAGATCATCAAGATAAACAGCTAAGAATACATCCTTTTCATTGGCAAAGGCCATGTCCATTGCCCGCTGAAATGTAGCACCGGCATTCTTCAATCCAAACGGCATTTTGGCATAGTGAAATGTTCCCCAAGGTGTAGTGAAGGCTGTCTTATCACGATCATCTTCGTGCACTAAAATCTGATTGTAGCTGGAGTATCCATCTAGCAATGACATCCTTGAAGCGCCCACTACCCGCTGCAATATGTGGTCCATTTTGGGCAGCGGATAGTTGTCCTTGAGAGATACTTTGTTCAAATTTCTAAAGTCTATGCACAAGCGTATTTCACCAGTCTTCTTTCTCACAGGCACTAGATTGGAGATCCAATCAGAAAAGCGAATAGGGACTATAATTCCAGACTTGTAGAGCCTATTGACTTCCTTCTCGATCAATGGCAGCAACTTAGGATTAATTCTCTGCAACTTTTGTCGAAAAGGCTTTTGATTTGGCTTTATGGGAATTGTGTGTTGAATAATGCTTGTATCATAGGTCTTTAAATCTGAATAATCCCAAGCAAACACATTAGAAAACGATGACAATAATCTAATGTATTGATTCTTTACCTTGGGCGGCAATGCTTTTGATAACTTCACCATCTTTGGATTGTCGGCTGTCCCAAGATTCACATCTTCCACACCTGCGTCTGTTGGCATCAAAGTTGGCTTTCGGGCCACATCATCTTGATCAAAAAGTTCCTCTAAAGGAATTAACCCCTTAGGAATATAATTGTCTTTCAGCTGCAAAACATCCATTTGATTCACTCCTTCAGGCTCCAGATCTATTGAGATTTCTTCAAATTTACCTTCTCCATGTAAAAAGTCTTTGATTTCTTCGTCATCTTGGAAGACTTGCCAACACCTTTGATTATCCGGGATTGTAGGACGATGCTTCACATAGATTTTGAACTTGTTGCTTGAATTCATTGGTATTTTCAGATTACTTGGCGCCTTAGCCAATGCATCCGCAACACCATTTTGAATCTGGGGCACACATGTCAAAGTATGTTCAGAAAATATTTTCAGGATATCTAAAACAACATTTCTATAAGCTCTCATGCGAGGGTGTTTGGCCTGAAATTCACCTTTCACTTGTTTGATAACTAGTTCGGAGTCGCCATATACTGCTATTTTCTTCGCCTTTAACTTCAGAAGGATTTTCAAACCAGCAATAGGAGCTTCAAATTTTGCCTCATTATTCGAGCAATCAAATGCTAATTTATAAGAACATACCCGTACCTTGCTTGGAACTCGATCTTGGGCTGAGAATGGACTTCGAATCCACACAACGATACCAGCGCCATCGCTGCCCACTGCACCATCAAAATCCATAGTCCAAAGACCCTCTTCATCATCTTCAAGGTGCTGAAAATTAACAAGA
>Ga0068628_1000575_pt1 | contig 13490 bp, 5 predicted proteins | sample InSIn2gowninarea_FD_77431 | JGI IMG/M metagenome (GOLD analysis project Ga0068628, IMG submission 77431) | Clean room microbial communities from NASA Spacecraft Assembly Facility at Jet Propulsion Laboratory, Pasadena, California, USA -... ... | reverse complement strand
TAAATCCAGATTGCATGGAACAAGCTGCAACTGATCGAATCATGGACACACAGATCAAGAATACTCGCCAACAGAATATTCAACTGTATTGAGTTGTCAAAGTAGGCCAACTCCTTCACAATGGAAAGTGGCTCACCAGGGACCAAGTTCAGCAAAAGTTTCCCCATCTCATGGAGGAACTCAACGCAATGGGGACCATTGCTTCCTAAGGGAGGAGGAATGATCCAGGTGGATATTGGTGGCCACCTGCCAAGTCCACCTGGACCCTCACCATTGTTCCTCTCAACATTTTCAATTTCCTTAATTATAGCGCAGTTTACTATTTTTAGCAGTTTTTCGGGTCCTAAACTTCCGGAGCCGTTTTGAGGCCCTAAACGACGTTTTTTGGGAAATCTACCTCCAGTGATTTTTCTGACAAAAATTTTCTTTTCCGTCGTAGTCCTCGGAGATAACTTTCTAATGGGCTATCATGCGCATCAAACAGAGATAATACAACCAATTCGCAACCGTAGGAAGTTGGTTGTCCAACTCACCCCAAAACGGGGCCCACAATTTGGCGTTTCATCTTCTAGGGTTAGGTTTTGGGATGTGAAGGGTTTTCCATTGTTTCTCAATAATAAATAGGCCTTTGAGCCTCATTGTAACACAGTTCAGAACAGTTCAGAGGCATGTAGCCACCACATCTCTTCTCAGAGATAAGCTACCATCGCCCTAGATGGTTTATTTCCATTATTGTTTGTAAGCATATTTCAGTATTTTATATTAATGAAATGAAGTATTATTTCCACTGCATATATGTGTTTATGGTTATCTCTGTAATTTGTTGTGTTCCTATTTAAATCCGGATCAATACAAATGAAAGTTTTGTGGAGCAGATGTACTTCACATTCATTTGAGCCACCTTGGTTCAAGGATCAAGGCAAAGAAGTTCAAACTACCTTCTGTAAACTTCACAGCAGGTGTTCTACATGAAGTCAAGGAGGAAAACAGTTCTTCCCAAGACGACCAACACATCTAAGAAGGGAAGTGGTTAGAGATTGTGGTTCAGAGGCATTATTCAAAGGCAAGTGTAGGGAGGTTGAAAGAAGAGGGTGTTGTTACTCTCATTACTGCTCAGATCAGTATATCAGTCTTTTGGTGGACCAAAAGTTCTTTCAGTGGGAAGGTGTGATCGAAATTGGATCCTTAAACTCTCTTAAAGTTACCCATACTCTATAAAGAAACTCATGTCAAAGTTCAAAGTCTTGTAGATATCGAGCTTATTAGAAATAACCTCAGAATAATGGTAATTTGCAGCTAGCACAGAGCAACGAGGACCTTCAGTCAAAGTGCTTGACCGTTGGCCCGCAGAGACTGTGCATGGTGCAAAGATGGCAGTTGGGAGGCTCAAACCCAAAAACGGAGGTTGTTTCTGATGCACGATTAGCCCAAAGCACTAAACGTGCATTGCTAGGCAAAACCCCTTAAGAAGGAAAAGCCCCAAATGCACAGTCACAAGGGAGACCGGGAAACCATGGGAAAAAGTGCTAAAATGACAGGTGAGTCCCACAATCCAAAACTGACAGAATATCGAAGGTGTTTCGGGTGGTAAGTGGGTTTGTTAGATGACCCAACGATTCCCTACGTTGAATGATGCATGCCCAAAGCATGAGAGAGAAAACCACTCTCATCACGGGCTCACATTCGAGCAAGTCAACTGCACGATAAGAGTGATAACCATACGATCTTGAGGCCCTAGATCTAACGACAGAGATTGCAATTGATGGGAGAATGGATTTGGAGGGAGAAATAAGGTACGACACATAAATATTTTAATTCCAACATGGACGATAAGTTGGCAGAGATTCGTATTTCACAAGCATTCTTGGAGTAAATGGAAATAATGGCCGTTTCAAACAATCGAGTGTTTCCGGTGAACCTGACACTTATCCGTTCGGAATAGGTGGCCACTTCCTTATGAGGTGTGATGCAGTGACTGTAACAACCCAAATAAGGGATTCAAATGGACAGAGGTAGGGAACGAGAGAGCTCACTGTGGAAATGAATAATCAGGAAGCAGATGGCTTAAAGCCACACATTAAGAGAGATAGAGGAGACTTGTAGAAGAAGAGAGGAAAGCGAACAGGGAGAAAAGGCTGAATGCGTAGAGAGTCTTTGGAGCCACTTGGAGGTTGAGTGAAAATCCAGAGAGCTCAATTGACAACAACATATTTTTGTTGAAGTTGCTTGGAGGTCGAGCGACACACAAAGGCATGTAAAGGACAAGAGAAAGAGCTTAGAGAAGCTAGTGTAGAGAGCGAAAGCCAAGAGCCAGAGTGAGCGCCAGAAGCAAGAGTTGAGAGCTGGAACCAGAGCCAGAGCCAGAGTCAGAACCAAGAGCTAGAGCAAGAGCTAGAGCCAGAGCCAAGAGCCAGAGCTAGAAAGCCGAAGAGCTCAAAGAGCCAAGGGATAATATGGTCTTCTGAGCCCAATGTTGTTGTGTAAAATATTGGAGTTGAGTGTGGAACTTGTAAAAGAACTGTTGCCATAATCCCTGAGAGCCTAACCAATTTGATTAGAGCTCAAGGAGATGTAGCCCAAGATATCAGGGTGAGCTCCATATTATATTGTTGGCTTATGTGTTTGTTTTTACTACTTCTTTAACTACTTTTATATGCATTTATATATCAGTTTAAATACCTTCCTGTATCAGCACAAATAACAAATTTTAAAGTAAATAAGCAACTGAAAACAAATACAAGCATACACCCATATTTTCAAGCATTTCTTATTTCCGAATTGGTTAATCATTAAGAATTGGGAAAATTTAAAGCTTTGGGAGTGGGAGAGGTTCTTGTAAGCTAGATAAGAAACCTAAGAAAGTATAATTTGTACAACACCCTCTAGATTTATTCTACAATCATAGATATTTCCAATGGTGCAAGAATCGTGTCAATTAGAGTTTGTATGAAAAAAATATGCCTCTAACAATTTGACCTACCATGTTGACCAACATGGTATAAGTGGATGACATGTCAACCACCATTACTTATGCAAATGGAGCTAGTTAAATGTGTATTTTAAAAATGACTCTAGAAGGTCCAAACTCATAACTCTAGTTGAGTGTTGAGGTTGTCAAATCTTAACCGTAATTGGATATCGGACTACATTAAAAATCAAGCCACTAGGAGGAGAAGAGTTACCATCCTATACTATTATATTTTCTTCCATAATTTAGCAGAGTAACTAGGAGTGGAAATTTTTGTGGCCACCTTATAGGCTACAAGACTCAAGTAACTCCATAGTGAGTATCTTTTCCTCTGTATTTAGATATTTCCGTACCAGAGAAAATTGAATAGGAAACCTTACTTTCTTGGTGTGTTTTAACCCATAGAGTTTTCCCAATGCAAAATTTGTCTATTGTAGATGCTATATGTATTTATTGTTATTCTATATTTCTAAAATTTCATCTAATTTATTAATTTAAGCATAAAAAATAATGAACAAATAAATCATATTACAAGGATAAACCTGTGTTGGGTAAGAATGAAAATCGATGCTTTGATCCTTAAACCTAGGCCCATATTCATGATATGTTAAGCCGAAATTCTATAGATTATAGTTTTGTTAAATTAATAGTAATCCAACATTTTTTTGACTATCGCATATGCAAAAAAATATCGAGTTTTGGATTATAATTATTCTTAACATTGTGCAGGACAAGCTTTAGGCTTCTTTGCTTCTTAGATCTTCATCTCTATTTAGATTATTATTTCTTACCTCAATTCCTAGGGTCTCCCAATCCTATTTTTTCCATTATGATCCATGTTGTTGATTATTTTGGTATCTTTGATGCATATGTGGTGTCCTTTCTCTAATGAATGTATGGCTAAATATGATCTCTTTATTCAATTGTGTCTAATGTATGCACAATGTTTTCAGAGTCTTATTCAAATTGATATTCTAGTTTCATCAATGTATTTCTTACCACAATAGTAGGGAAAGGAATATAATCCTTTATAATTACTTGGTTCTATAACATCCTTTTCCTGAACTAAGATCTTCCATAGGGTACTTGGAGGGGAGAATGATGCCTTAATATTATCTTTCTTTAGAATTTTTGTAATTCTCTTTCCCTTAAAGTATGGGGGGTTTATATTTCTACCATACTCATTATCATTGTCCTTTATATTTGGTCCTTTCCTTGCCAATTTTATGACAACCCTATTGAATTAATTTCGATGATATCCATTCATTTTGAACACATTTTCTAGGAATTCTAGTTCTTGTTCAATGTGCTCATCATTTGATCTTGTGACTACTTTTGTAACTACTATGTTCATAACCCAATATTTTTGCATCAGGTGGCGATGAGGGTTTACATGAAGCTAATGGTTTCTATTAGTTATTTTCTAATAAACTAAGTGCATTAATGATCCATTATTATATTTTATTGTGAAGAATTCTAAAAATGGTTTATATATTATTAGATCCAATCTTGTGGTTCTTAGCAATTCATGATTCCTACTATTATGGATGCAATGCTTAATAGTAGCAAAGCAAGGTATAAATTTTACGTCTCTATACTTCTTAAGAAAAGATAAATCTATCAATTTTGAGCCATTTTAATCCTTGTTCTTTCAAAAAATGTATTTTAGCAAGTTCCTCTCTTCGATGGAGGGAAATAATATGGCTGTTCATTTTTCACAATAAAAAGAATAGATAATAAAGGGAAACCTGCATTAAGTAAGAATGAAAATGAATGTCCTTTATCCCTAAATATGTGACCATATTTAGAAGATGATAAGCTCAACCTTTATGGATTATCCTTTTGTTAAATTAATAGTAATCCAATGTTGTGTTGACCATCAAATATGTTGTTAACCTATCAAAATTTGGTTGATTAGAATATCATTGCGTTGACTAGATATAAGTTTGGTACCAATAGGATTTGTAAACTAACATAGCTAATTGTAGTTTCATATGTTAATTTCATAATAATGGATGTAGTCAAAAAACTTGGATTGGAGGTTTACGATCATCCTATCCCATATCCATTAGGATGGATAAATACGGATACAAAGATCAAGGTAACAAAACGTTGAAAGATTAAATTTGTTGTTAGTGCTAATTATAATTATTAAGTTAAATTGGATGTAATACCACTTTATGTATGTGGAGTAATGGTGGGAATTACCTACATGCATATGAGGTATGAAATAATCATGTAAATATGCAAATAGTACTATGTCATCAAGGATGGGAAGTCCTCTATCATTAAAGAACATAAAAGAAAATCAAATATCTCACTAGTAAGTGCCAACCAAGCCAAGACATTGGTTAGATTTAGTGAGAAATATGTTTCACTTTTATTGAGAGAAAATTGGTTTAGTGATGAGTCAATAAGAGAAACTTTATTTATGGAGGGGTGTAGTAAAGAGAAGAAACATCAATTTGAAGATTTATTATAGGCATATAGAGATGTCTTCCAAAACCCTAAAGGGCTTCTACCCAATGTTAGTGTCCTATAATTTTTATAGGATTGCTCGATTATAGCTAATCATTATTATGTTTGATATTTGTAAATAATATTTCATCTTGCAAATTATTTCCAAAACGACACCAAGTATTAGGATTTGAAGAGATTTTTTTGCATGATAATTTTCTAATCAAATCAAACTGCAGGTGTTCTCATAAAAAAGTTCTTAGAAGAAACTTTCCAACAGTATATCCTGCACCCAAATCCGACTCCTAGATTGAAAGATAGGCCATAATAAAGTTTGGACTTCAAAAGCAGATAAAGGCCTAGGAACTATTTCCGCTACAGTTTAGATTATATTTGCATCTATCCTTTGTAAAAATATTTTCCCCCTTATGAATATGCAATATGATATTTAACCCTAGCCGGGACCCACATAAGCATCACCCCATTTCCACATTTCCATTATCCGATTATGCCCATTTTATGTCTATTTCCATAAGCTCTAGCCTTAATTCACTAATATTCCAACTCTAGCCTTAACCCATTAATATTCCAACTCTAGCCATATTCCATATTATTTCATTAGTTATACTCCATTTGATACATTTAACTCTAGCCATTTCCCCATATCATTAAATGTACCACAAAGGCTTTTATAATACATTACATTGTAATGTATTACAACATAATACATTATATCTAAACCCCTCTATATATTATAACATGAACCCGACCCTTAGGCCACATGTGACAATCCTCATAGGCAATCAAAATCACATTTAGAATCAGCCCTAAGCCACCAGCTACGTGTTATCACATATTGCACCATCCCACAGTTAGTGCGCCCATTCCCATGTATCATCTGTGATTGCGATAATACTCCCACTGCTAATTACGATAAGGTCTGGACTGACAATAAATCCCTCCACTGATGAAGTCCCTACCAATTTCCCCTACCAATTGTGATATCGCAATCGATGATCGAACCAATTTTAAGTCCCTCCCCCATAAGGTCCTCCTCCAGTTGTGATTGCGATACAATACACGACCCCCTTTTTGGACATGCTAGGATTATCAATTGGATTTTGAAAAGCTTCAGGTCCGAGTTTGTGGTTAATTCTTGCCGGGTGTAATATTTTATATGTTGTGACTTAATGGGCTATTGGGTCTGGTCCATCGACAAAGCACTATGGAACAAGGTAAAAGTCTCACTCCCCGATTGTGATAAGCCCTCTAGACATGATAAGTTATATGGTAAATTTAATGGGTTCTCAGCTCCACACATGGTTAAACTATTCACACCTTACCTCTCCCTGATCATGACCTCACTTTAATCTAATGACTTTTAAGCCTTTTCAGGCCCCACCCATTATATTTCTGTTTAGTGGCGAGAGGGGGGTCTGAAAAGCGGTTTTCCCCATTGTTGCATGTCCCTCTTTCATGATTTCACACACCCCCACCAAAACTATTAACCACTTACACCCCCTTCGAAAGCCACTCAATCCTCACTCCTTTCCGACCTAATCCCATTGTGGCTTGTTGTTACATTTCCCAGCCTCCATTCACGCAACTGTATAAATCATTGTCCCAATTGTATTCCTTTCCCCAAATCCCCAGTTTCCACATGGCCCCTCCACGTGAATTCATTCATAACCCAAAAGAATCGCCCCCTTTGCGTCAAATATATTATGATTAAATGTTATTTCCCCGAATTTCCCAATAGTCTATAAATGGGTAAATTAATGTAAAAGAGGAAATTATTAAATAAAAATAAAAATAGAAGCAACAAAAGGACAAAGGACAACATCACATATTCATCACAATAGTCATCAAATAGAATGCAATGAAAAGTGGGAAAACATAGCACATCTTCTAGCAAGACAAACATCGTCACTCATTTAAAGGCCTACTCACTACCAAAATGCTCAGAAACAACATCAACACTCAGCCGACTGACATTTTTTAAATAGTCTAGTCTGTTTTTATACTTTTGTTATAAAATATTGAATTCTGTTTTAAGATATTTGAATAGATATCCGTAACAAATCTTGATATTTTAAATCAAGATATTTTGTAATAAATATATATAAATGCTTCATCATTTGAAGTAATAGAGGTTGGTTTTTATATAGAAGAACACTATTGTACATTGTTGAAGCATCATCGAATTTACTAGTAATACAAAAAGCTCTTCTACAGGATTCTTGTGTCAAGTTGCTAGTGAAGTGTCTCTATCATTCTATGTGTTTATATTTCTCTGTTTATCACACATATTTGTTTATTAATCTGAATTATTTAATAGATAATTGAAGGACATAATTTGTTTAAACCTACACTCTGCTCCTGGCTATGAATAATTTCCATGTTTTCTATTGAACTTTAAATATAGAATTCAGGTAATAATGCTCTATATGTGAAGTGAATCTTAACATGTTCTTCCCCATATCATAAAATAAAAGAATCCAATCAGTTTGGCTACCCTGCCCTATGAGATCTATCTATAAACACTAAAATCAATTCGTACTTGATGAAACAGACTCCATAGCCCAATAGTAATCTAGTGATCAACCAATCATTCAAATACAAATCTAACGTTAAACTTCATAACTAGACTAATATTCAATACAATAGAGTTAAATCTTACAAAGAGAGCCCTCTCAGCTGGAAGGGCTAGATTCCAGCTTCCAAAGTAGGTTTGTGGTTACCTTTGTGATTTTCTTCTACAACCTCAGAAAATTATAGAGTGCTAACACCCAAGAAGGAATTGGAGCATGAAATCCAATTATTGATAATATATCCATGTGAAATATTGGGATATATAGACAAATTATTTTGGAGGTAAATGAAGTGAAGAAGCAATTGTTGCATCTTTCAGAGTGATGTGTGATTCGACCATGCATCTCACCTTGTTGGTGACCCATCATAATTGTACCAAATAAGGATTAAAGTTGGATAATTTAAGTTTAAGCAAGGGTAGGATTAAAAATCGATACCCTCTTCCAAGGATTGATGATCTATTAGATCAATTGTCGCATACAAAATACTTTACTAAGTTGGATTTGAAATCAAGATTCCACTAGGTTTGTGCCAAAGAAGAAGATACTTGAAATACCACATTCAAAACTAATCTAGGTTTGTATCAATGGTTGTTCATTCCATTTTGATTATGTAATACATAGCTATGTTTATGACACTAAAAAATGATGTATTATGCCCATATCTAGGTTAATTTGTTATATTGTTTTTAGATGATATACTAGTTTACATTGATACCTAGGAGAAGCATAAATCACACTTGATGTAGGTGCTAGATATTTTGAGGAAGCACCAAATATTGAAAAACCTAAAGAAATGTGAGTTTTACCAGTAATATTTGGTGTATTTTGGGTATGTGATTGGTTGAGAGGAGCATAGGCTAGATATTGGAAATATGGAGGGCATCATAAAGTGGTTGGATCCTACAAATGTCTATGAAGTCAAGTGATTTAGGGGAGCAACAGAACTCTTTCCGAAGTTCATAGCTTCAATTTTAACAATAGTTGCATAGCTTGACATAATAGTGACTGGAAAGAGTTCATAGTGGGATAAGAATCAAGAAAAGGCTTTCGATCCACTCAAAATAAAAATTAGTGAAGCATTGATTCTCACATTACCAAACTTGTAGAAACCCTTCAAGTAAAGAGATGCAAGTGTATATGTTGTGGGAGTAGTCTTGATGTAAGGAGAAAGGTTTACATCTTGTCATTAGGAAGTATTACATGGGGAAATTCTAGACTACCCTACTTATGACAAGTAGCTCTATGTATTGGTACAATTTATCAAAAAGTGGAAATGTTGTCTTATGGGGAAGGAGACCATCATCCACATAGATCACTATATATCTATAGGACCAAAATAAGCCATAGTTGATGAGACACTACATGTGAATGGGGTTCTTGCAATAGTTTCATATAGTCATCAAGTACAAGAATGGTATCATAAAAAGGTTGGGAAACATGCTTCCAGGGCCACCCAAATAAAAAATTACAGCTTTTAGAACTTTTATATACATGGAGCCTTTCGCAAATGATTCATATAAAGATGCATATAACAATATGAGGACTTCAAGTACGTGCTTCAACAGCTATAGTGCTAGAGTCATGTAGAAAATGGTGATGAAAAGTTGACTATCATCTCCTTAATGGGTTACTCTACAACTAAGGAAAGCTTTGAGTTCCTAAATGTGAGAAAATGTAACTTATCAAAGAGGTTCGCATCTTCTAATTTATAAGGAATTTGGTTTTAGGAATATAGATGCCAATGTAGACAGGTGTATTTATTGGTCTAGAATGCAATTACATGTAGTATAATACATTACAAAATGTGTGCTCCATTGTACTAACAAGCCTAGTAATAGGTGGCATCATAGCTACAGATAAGAGTATTTTTGAAAGTAAAAGAGAGTGTTGGTCTAAACAAGGACTAGTTTAGAATAATGACACATTTGTTGTAATTCATCTTATTAGAGCTATCATTCAAGCTATAGATATTCACTTTTGTCCTATAATTTTGTAAATATGTTACAACATATGTCAGAGTGACTTTCTCAGTTTTGGCCATATCATCAATAGAAGAGAGAATTAGAGTATTAAGTAACTGTAATAAATTGTTATTTTGATCCATTGTATCAATAATATAATCTTAGAAAATGAAGGGTGTCAAGTTTGATTGAAAATGCACCCATTTTCAATGCAATTCAATAAGAAAATTTATAAAGTCACTATTTTCAAGTAATCATTGTGTTGGATTTAAATGTAATAAAATTCTACTCTATGCAATGCATGAACAAGAATAATAGAATCAAATTTTACAAAATGTCAAGGTGAACGTGTTATTATACCAAACTGTCAGTAGGTTTTTGAAGAAGTGGCAACTAAAGAGGCACTTCAAAAATATGTAGCTAACAAACAATACTTAATGAGAAAACGAGGATTTGTTATTGGTACCTCAAAATAAAGTTGAAAATAAGTCAACACAATTCTAACTATAAGGTGAATCAAATGTGTGACAATATAGTACAATTCAATGTATATGACACTCAATGGAGAAAAAATAAGTCATTTCCATATGAGGAATTGTCCCTTTTTACCATCGAGAAGGTAGAGAATAAAGTCTCAGAAATGGATATGGAGCATCTTATATTTATTAAAATGAAAATAACTAAGAAGGTAGATAATAATATAGTGGGTTTATTCAAGGTAGATAATCCAAAGTTTGCTACTAGCAGTTCTCCTTTTTCATGAAAATTTTCATGGGCATCTATTTAATCACTTGCAATTATGTCGAGAAGAAAGGATGGTGTACTCATCTTAGAGATAAAGCATGTACATGTTGAAGGAAGCCACGAGTGTGAATTCACGATTCATGAATAATTTGCATATACCTCATACCTCCTTTACCATTAAATCATTACTTTTATCATCACTCCAATTTTCAGAGCATTATCATTCTTCAGTTACGCATTGATTAGGTGAGAAATGCTTGAGTAACAAGTTGGTGAATAAATTGTGGAAACTTCCTACATTTTATTTCATTGATTTGCTTAAGCGACTCATGAAACAATGCATCCATTCATGTTCTAATCATAGTGTCAATTTGATAGTGTCAAAAATAGTGTATGCATTCATATGTTGAATTCTAAATTCTAGAATAAGCTCAAGACATTATGATTCTCATATTGAATATGATGGAGCTATCTAAAAGGAAACCTTGCATTTAAAAAAGAGAAAATTTTTATCAATTAATTTTTATCAAGGCCACCATGAACCAGTTTTACTCTCAATAGTAGAATTAGGTTGGTGAGGCTATCTTACTTGTTATCTCATCATGCCCCAAATAAGTAGTGGATTTCAATGCATCAGAAAATCAAAAGCGTTGGCCTCAAGGAAGATGATAGAGAGTTACCTCTAAATTAATAGGTTTCATCAAGTAGTAGGGATCTTGGGAAGAAACTAGTCTTCTAGTCAAAAAAAAATTCTAAAAGAAGATGGTCAATCATGTCATTTTTCTTATACATGCTCCCAAAACTAGAAAATATACTCTTTTTCTTGGTATCTCTCAACATCTTGGAAGTAAAGTTGCTTTATTTCCACTAATATAGTTCAGCATTCAACAAATTTTGGATGAGTTCAAACCCTATTAATTTCTCATCATACACACTAGGGATACACATGTAAATAAAAGGTCACAAATGGTTATGTTGGGCAGGATTTCCCATGAAGATCACCTAGGATTCTAAAGGGGGACCAGAAAACTTGTGGCCCCTTTATGCCTCTAAATACTAGTAGGAAACATAAGATGAAGAGATAATCATGAGAAGAAATTATCAATAAAATTATATAGATAAACATATAATCCTTTGTTTCACATTCCACTCTTGGACTTCCAATGATTATTCAAGTTCACTTGTCACTTTTCATCTTCCCCCAAAGTGAATAATACAAACTAATGATAATCCCTAAAGATTAGGTTTACAACTATGCAAATACGAAATCAGTTAATGTACTAGGGAAGTAGGAAATGTGCATAAAATCTTTGTGCAGATAGGACATCAATTAATGTTAATAATTTAATAGATCGTGGTGTGCATAATGATGGCTTATCATATTTTTAATAAGAACTGAAATATAGTTTATATTATGAAAAAATGTCGAGAATATTATCAATCAATATAAGTACAAAGGTTCAGGAGTCCATATAACATATATCCAAATTATTGCAACAAAAAAAAAAATTCCCTGGCTAGAAGTGGCAAAAGCTAACCAATTGATAGACAATGTGATTTAAAAAGACTAATAATATCAATTTACAATAAGTTGATAAGATCCATAAAAATTTGAAAAACATTAACAATCTAGGAGGGAGATAAATGTCATTGCTTTTAGTTGTCCCTATAGGCTCAACAATGACAGGGTCCTACACTAGGTCATTTAAGTCCAATATGTTAGGCTTTACTCCTTCCTCATCTTGTCTTGTAGCCAAAAAACAATTAATGACAAAGGGAACCTCTAGATTTTCTTGAATCAACTTCATGAAGTAGATGGTTTCACACTATACTTCTAGTTTTCTAATTTTCCTATTATGTCAAACCATGATGTCCAAAATGATGTCCCTATGTTCTATGTCACCCTTGATGATGTAGCTAATGAGAAAAGGAAATAATGGGGGGCCCTAGTTTCATCATTTTCATTGTCCTAATAGCACATGGGGTTCCTCATATTCACTCTTGTTCCCATGAGCACCCTTTGGGGTTGAAAACAAGTAGAGGAGAGTAAGCCATACAAGAAGAAAATATAGAGATGGGAAGGAAGAAACCACACAAATATTCAAGAGGGGAGGCTAAAGGGTGCCCCCATAAAAACCCTTGATCCCCAATCCAAAATCGAGAACAAGTCACTTCTATGATAGGAGGCCCCTGGAGCATGGAAACCATCTAAGAGATCAAGGAGGACTACCCTCATATTATTGATTGTGCTCAAAGAAGAAAGCCATTGAATATGAAATGAATAAATATACACATACATATGGAAAATGAAAAGAACAAATGAATCACAATAAAACTAAAGTGGTGGAATACCTAAGTCTTAAGGGAGAACAAACAAAATAGTAGGGCTCCAACCATCTCCACATCTAGCACTTTTCACCTAAAATATTGTTAACCCAAATGAAAATGAACCAAATATACCCCTGATTAATGAAATAAACACCACCATTAACTTCCACTTGCATCATATCCTTACCCTATCAATCGTGTGATGCAAGGTTGATTGGTTCAAAATTACAACCTGTGTTTGAGGTAGGTATGTGATAATGAATCTACCACATGAGCTTGAAATGTATAACTTTCAACTCATATTGTTGAATGTGAGTAAGTTGATACATAAATAAGAATTTGAAATAAGGAGGTGGACCATACATCATCAAGGGACTGATTGTGGGCTAACCTTTCCATTGTGCTTAATAGATCCCTCCTTTTCCTTAATTTCATAAC
>Ga0068628_1000574_pt1 | contig 13492 bp, 14 predicted proteins | sample InSIn2gowninarea_FD_77431 | JGI IMG/M metagenome (GOLD analysis project Ga0068628, IMG submission 77431) | Clean room microbial communities from NASA Spacecraft Assembly Facility at Jet Propulsion Laboratory, Pasadena, California, USA -... ... | reverse complement strand
TACCCTGGAAAAAAAAAGGTGTTATTTCAGCATCAATACTTTTCATTTTTAGCACTGTTTTTTATGTTTTCTCGGATTTTTTTGGCCAGAGTTCTCGTACAAGTTTTGGCCAAAAAACTAGATGCTTCTTCAGTATATCCAAGACCTATCTTTATTAGAGGAGAACGCTGAACTTTGATAAATTCGTTTAAGGTTTCTGATCCTTTAGCAAATCTAAGATTGAGAGATTTCGTTTTCTCAAGATCCTTTCTTAGACGGAAAATTTCACATTCTAGTTTTTCATTGTGTTTTTCCTTTTCAGCAAGTTGGTATGTCAAGGTATCTATAATCATATTCTTTTCTTCAAAATAGATTTTGAGTTTAGACATTTCTTCATGAAGGTCTTCCTCTTCCAAAGCATCCCAAAAATTATCATTGTCATAAGCCATGAGAAGTCTATAATCTTGTCCATTTTCATCTTCTGATCACTATTGTTTTCTATTCCCTTTTGCATATTCCTTTCCTTTTTAAAATTTATCTTTATGAGGACATTGTGGAGTACTAAAGAAGGTATGTTTTTGGTGATTATTTTGACATCTTTTCATTCAAACTTACAAACCCTTTGCGTCATGAACTAAGTAGATAATAAGAAATTATGACAAAATCTGTAAGATTAATGTGCAAAATGAAAACACTGACAATTGTCATTTCTTATGCAGGAAAAGGGAAAAATGAAAGACTTCCATCCCAAAGAAAAAGATAGGGCCAAGTTAACCACTATCCCTTTGGAAGGGAACCACATGCAAACAAGACGAACCAAATTAAAGCATATCTGCTAGGGAAAGGAAATGGAGATAGCAGCTCGGCGCAAGAAAGTAAAGAGATAACTGAGAGTCAACAGTTTGGAAAATCCCTCAAGATCCTTTGATCCTAAGGGATCGTTGCTTTAACTATTTTTTCACCTAGACATCTCCGCCTTTGTCATTATAAAAAGGGGCAGCACCATTAGCCCTGGGGGATAGTCTGTGATGTTTCTATGTAACTTTTCTTGAATTTGAGACTTTGATCATCGACTCTCATTGAGAAGTGATTTGTTGTAATTCTGTTTAATGCATTAGTACAAACTTGGTTACTATTTCATCTTTGATCCTGGAATAACCTCAAGCGGTGTGCCCCTGGAGGCTAAGGGCCCGACCTTGGTGGAACACTTGCTCAGGTACTATAACTTTTGGTTTATGCATGGTTTTGATTATCAACTTTATTCAGTAATCTGGTATGTTCTGTTATTTTACATCACAACTCTTTTACATTTGATCTATTGAGTAATCTCACCTTATGAGACAGAAATATCATATCGACTCTACAACGCATTGCTATTCCTTTAAGTGCTGATATAACTGGTTTTTACAAAATACTGTTGCTGTTCAATTATAGAGTATTCGTGTTGTAACACTTATTAATTGGTATTACTGAATTCATCTTAGAGATTATATTTCCTTGCAATTGTTGAATCTATTGACGTTGCCGTTCCATTACAAAATACAGTCGTATTCCTTATAACTAAGATTGATAATTGGATTACCTTAAGATCAGATTACTATTAAGGTGTGCCGTGTGTTAAGTTATTGTGCATTTGTATTTGGCTTTCAAGCTCTGTTTCATATTCCATCATTAATCAATGCTGTTCTATTTCCGTGTGCTATTTGATTCATCCTTAAAGGTAAGGGATTGCCATTTGATTTCTGTAGGACACGATTGTTGCATTTATTCTTGTAGACTAAGGTGTTGCTGCTTATTAAACTCAGTTGTTGTTACAGTTTCCTAGTCGTTGTTCCATTCCTTATTTGTTGTTCCATTTCCTGTTATTTGCGTTATTATTACTACGGTGTGTAGAATGATCTGAGACTGTAGTGGGCATTGAAATTTATTGTCTGGTTCCCAGATCGATGATCTGTTCCCTAATTTCCTTTGGTTCCCATCAGTTTACAAAGGGATGAGTTGCTGTTACTGAACCCTTGACTGATAAATTACTTAGTTTTCTAAATGCATGGTTTAGTCTTTAAAAGTAGTTTTCTGTAAACAAGCATCTGTTTACTCTTGTATTTTTGAGCACTATACTACTAGCATTACCCTTGCAAATGATAGTCTTAAAATGAGACACTCTTTGAAATAAGAAAACGTTCCTGGATTGACAAATTAATGTGAGGTAATTAGAGGTGAAAGAGACCCTTTTTATGACTCGACATTTTGGCGCTGTTGCCGGGGAAAGAGTGCAGCCATTTGTCTCTTTTTCAGAGTAGTGTAAGAGCCTACTAGGGAAGAATTGGGTTTTAAAAATGGAAGGTAAGAACCTATGTGTGGAGCATGCAAAATACCTGCTCCCCTGCCTGCTTTCCTGCATATTTGTTGTTGTTTTGTTTGGGTAGAATCTAGCAGTTGATTTGTGTGCATGACTAAGTAGAAAAGGCCAGAAAAGAATTCCAAACCTCTACCCAAGCCCGAAAAATCTAAGGGGCCAGTGACCCTTGGCTGATCAACCTTTATAGATGAAATCTTCAAGAAAGCGGAATCTCAGCCTTCAGTAGGACCCAGAAAAGTTATTTCTAGACAGCCTACTAATTCCCTTCAGGCCACAAGATCACCATCTATAGCCTTTACTGAGGTGCATAGTCAAACCGAAGAGCAATATTTTCAAGAAATTGAAAATTCTAGCCCAGAACTATTGCAAGAAGGGAATTTTAGCAACCTTTTTGAAGGAAGAGTAGAGACAGGAGACACTGAGGAACCAAGGTCTCCTCTTGGGGCAATTCAGCCATTAAGTAGCCTAGATAAGGGAAGTGCTGCAAAAATCATTTATAACGAAGTTGAAGAAACTCAATCTCCTTAGACATTAGGCACTCATTATCCCAGATAAAGGAAGTGCTATTAAAACCATTCTTGTTAAAGCCATTCCCTCTCAACCTTAGAATACCCTCCTAGATATCCCAGAAGGTTATTGGCATATATTTGACCAAATGGCCCAAAACTAGACAAACACCCAAACCTCTACATTGCAATGACTCGTCGTGGATACTGTAGCAAATGTACCTATGAAAGCAATTCCTCTTCAGCATATCCCCACATTCCACAATCTTACATCAGAGGATTCGGATGCATTCCTATTTGAGTTCGATGTGCTATGTAGGGGATATGACTACACCACTAACCCCTAGAAATTGAAATTATTTCCCTCTACATTAAAAGGGGTTGCTTTAAGATGGTTCATGGGACTTGGTGGTGATGTTATAAATAATTGGAATCAAATGAAAGAGCCTTTTCTAAAAAATATCAGGACTATTGCAGGTCTAGAGAACTAAAAGACGAAATATTCCAGATGGTAGCTAGACCAAATGAAACATTAGAGGAGTATGTGGAACATTTTCAGTATAATCTTCAAAGATCTCCTTATGCATCACTACCTTTACCTAATAATGTGTTAAAAACAATATTAATTAGGGGAATGAAGGAAGAATGGATTGAAACATTAAACATTATGGGTAAAGGAGATATTTATCAAGAAAATTTTGCTGACATTATTGATTTATGTATCAGGAGCTCGAGAGGCAGCACAAGACTAAAACTGGCAGAACATGATCGGTTTGTAAGAGATAATAGAATTTCAGCAGAAGGAGTAACGCATGCAGAAATTGGAAATTTATTGGAAAATTTTAAAACTGATATACTAGGGACAGTAACAACACAACTTGATATTATGCAGGCCAAACAAAAGAAAGTGGAGGCAGAACAGAATTTGGCAATCTTCTATCCCCGATGCAGGAAGAAACACAGCCATAAGGAGTGTCCACTAGATGCAGTCCAAATTTGTGCCATTTGAACAAAAGACCACCTTACAAAAAGTTGTCCCTCACTTCTCGGATTAAAAGCAGTATACAAGGAAGCAGAAGAAGAGCCAGAGTCAGTGTATCTGCTCAATCAGTGCTGTCAATGGCAGCTGCAACAATCTGGTATGTTTTTAGACCTAACTTCTTCTTTTCATCCTCCACAGTATCATGCTCAACAATATAATATGTGGCAAAATCAACCCCCCTTCTCGAATTGGTCACAACAGTCATTTCCTTCATCAACCTTGTTGCCGAATTTTCCCTATGCCCCACCATATTGGCAAGGTAATGAATATCCAGCACAATGGACCCCTCCTACTTCACAAAATCAATCCTAGTAGACAAACTGGCAAAGACCGATGCATCAGCCAGTAGGAACTATTCCACTCCCTCAACCTACACTACTAGCCTTATAACAAAACTCCTAGTCTAACCTTAGACCGCAACTCCCAGCCCAACCCAACCCTAGTCCAAATAACAGACCGATCCAATCTATCCAAATAGTAGAAACACCAGAAATAGGAGCTGATCTGAGGGAGCGTAATGATCTTCAGCTAAGATCTGGGCGTATGATTGAAACCGAGGGAGATAAGACAGTTCATGTTGAAAATCAGTTACCTAGAGAACAACCGTCATAAGAAGAGGATGTGAATAGACAACAAATTCATAATCAAGCAACCACATCCTCTCCCCCATTCCTAGAACGATCAATCATACCTCGACCTACACAATATCCTGATTTTGACACTTTGGGAGAATTAAAAAACTTGTACATAAAAATTCCATTCCTCCAAGCCATTCAAGACATCCCGATATATGCAAAGACTATCAAAGAATTATGTGTAAAGAAACCAAGGAGGAATATAACAAACAATCCAAGAGTCCAAGTAGTTGGCACTCTATCTAAATTATTATCAGGAAAAGAAACACCCATTAAATAAGAAGGTCCAGGAAATCTAATAGTAACCATACAAATTTATGGTCAAACCTTCTCCAATGCCTTAGTTGATCTAGGAGTTGCAGTCAATATCTTAACAACTACTACTTGCCAAAAGCTAGGCATTACATTTGTAGAACCTACCTCTACTTTACTAGAACTGGCTGATCGATCTGTGGTTAGACCAGAAGGAACACTACATGATATTATGGTATCTGTTGACTCCTGGGAGTATCTGACTGATTTTCTGATAATAAATCCCAAAAACTGACTTGATGGACATCCATTGATTTTAGGTAGACCTTGGCTTGCAACTGTCAATCCTTATATTGGCTGCTGATAAGGCAATATGACCATAACCAGAGGAGCAAATAGCAAGAACTTAGTTTTATATCCTCCAGCGTAGCCAAGTGTCACAATAATGAAAACTAATAAGCACCCTGTATCATACCTTACTGACAACATTAGATCTCCATTAACTATACAAGAGGCACTTGATTTCAAAGACCAAACAAAAGATGATGCCATTAATAATTTTATTAGTCAAACTAAACTCAGATCCCACACACAATGTCACATGATAGAGGCAGCATTTGATAACGAATTAGAAGAAGATCCTCTTAAAGATACACATGATCAAACAATACCTATTACCTCTGTTGCAAATAGTAAAATTGTGGAAATTGAACTGGGAAAGAACTTAAACATTAATGCCAACCTCACCTCCAAACAAGAAAGGAATCTCATCCAATTATTGAGGAGATATAAAGAAGCATTTGCATGGGACTACCCTGATATTAAAGGAATTGATCCCCAATTATGTACACACCACATTTACATAGAAAAAGATGCGAGACCTGTTCACAAGACTCAAAGGAGACTTAATCCTCATCTAAAAGATGTGGTAAAATCTGAACTTCAAAACATTTTAGATTTCCATTTCATCTACCCTATCTCCGATAGCAAATGGGTCTCTCCACTTGTGGTGGTACCAAAAAAGAATGGGAAGTGGAGAATTTGTGTGGACTACAGAGAGCTAAATAAAACAACAAAAAAAGACCACTTCCCTCTTCCATTCATTGATCAAGTATTAGACACTTTGGCAGGAAAGAAATTCTTTTCCTTCCTGAATGGCTTCAGTGGATACAATCAGATCCAGATTGCCCCTGAAGACCAAGACAAAACCACTTTTATTTGTCCTTGGGGAACATTTGCCTACAGAGTTCTACCTTTTGGCTTATGCAATTCTCCTACCACATTCCAAAGGGCTATCCTCAACATTTTTTCAGACTTAATAAATGAAGGACTTGAAGTATATATGGATGACTTTATACCGTACAAAGATGATTTTGATCCAGCACTACATACACTGGAAAAAGTCCTACAATGCTGCATTGCTACCAGGCTTTGTTTAAGCCATGAAAAATGTTATATGATGATGACTGAAGGACTTATTCTAGGACAATATATCTCAGCAGCTGGCATTCAGGTAGACCCAGCCAAAATCCAAATAATTTTACTAATTCCCACTCCTACCACTCAAACGGGGTTACACAGTTTTCTTGGATTTTCTGGTTATTATAGGAGGTTTATAGAACATTTTTCACATATTTATACACCTCTGTATGCGCTAACAGGGAATGTTGACTTTCTTTGGATAGAAAAATTTGAACGTGCTTTCCAGGATTTGAAGAAACTTGTGTCCACAGCCGTAGTCCTTCGAGGACCAAATTGGGAGTTGCCATTTCAAATATCATCAGATGCCTCAAATACAGCCATTGGAGCAGTCCTTGGGCAGGAAGAGGATAAAAAACCATATGAAATCTATTATATTAGCAAAAATTTATCCCCTACTGAATTGAATTATACTGTTACTGAAAAAGAATTTCTAGCTGTAATACATGCTATCAATAAGTTCATGCATTACATTACTGGATATCTTGTTATCTTGTATACAGATCATTCTACCATAAAATATTTAGCAAACAAGCCTATCACAAATGGCAGAATAACTCGATGGTTGATTTTATTGTAGGAATTTGATATTACAATCAAGGATTGACCTGGAAAAGAAAATCCTGTAGCTGATTTTCTCTCGCGAATGCCAAAGCCAATCGATGCAGCAGCAGTTGAAGATCAATTTCCAGATGAGCGTTTGTTTGTTGTTGTCGTTAAAACACCCTGGTATGTTGATGTTGCCAATTACCTAGCAGTAGGTAAACTACTGAAACATATAACCCCCAATGAGAGGAAACAGATTGTTACAGCGGAGTGCTCGATTTTCTTGGATTAGGGGCTACCTGTTCCACAAAGGGGAAGATATGCACATCAGGAGATGTGTCTGTGAGGATGAAATCTTTGACATTTTAAAATATTGCCATGATGGATCATGCGGTGGACATTTCACCAATCGCAGAATTGGACATAAGGTGCTGCAAACAGAGTATTATTGTCCCACAATTTTCAAAGATGCAAAGAAATTCGTCCAAGCCTATGACAGTTTCCAGAGAGTAGGACGCCGTGGTCAGTCTGAAGAAATGCCCCTAAACCCACAGCTAGTCATTGAACCATTTGAGCGATGGCCCCTTGATTTCATTGGACCAATTAACCCATCCTCGAACCAGAAAACATATATTTTGGTGGCAACAGAATATGTCACCAAATGGGTTGAAGAAGAGGCATTGCCGAGAGCTACAGAGGATTCTGTCATATAGTTCATGTTCCTTATATTTGTGTGCTATGGCCTTCCAAGAGATATAATTACAGACAGTGGACCACAGTTTGCTGGTAACAAAATAGCTGCAACACTCAAAAACTATCATATCCAGCATAAAATCACTACTCCATACCACCCACAAGCAAATGGTTAGGTAGAAAGAAACAATAAAATAATATAAGAAATCATAACAAAAACCATTGTGTCACATCGACGTGATTGGGCTGTAAGACTACCAGAAGCCTTGTGGGCTTACAGAACAACATGGAGAAGCACCACCGGCTACTCACCTTATCAATTAGTGTTTGGAAAGCAACCCATTTTTCCCATAGAATTTGAAATCCAAACATTATGAATAGCACAAGAAATTGGCTTAGATCTAACCAAGGCACAGATTAATCAATTATAGTAGATCAATGAAATGGATGAAATCAGGCTATCTGCACTTCAAAACATTGCACCAATCCAATAGGAGTGAGCCAAATGGCATGATGCTCTCATTAAAAACAAATTCTTCCACGAAGGAGACTGGGCACTTTTGTACGATTCCAGGTTTTAGGACTTTCCTGGGAAACTTCAAACTTGTTGGCTAGGGCCATATGAAATCCAGAAGGTACATGAAAATGGTACTCTTACTCTAATCACTATTGATGATTCTAGATATGCCTTCAAGGAAAATGGCCACCGAGTTCGACTTTATCGCAAACCACTTACTCGGGAGTACTTCTACCAGCAACTATGCAAAGACTCTGATATGGAAATTTTGGGGGAGGGAGGGAAGTCTTCCTCACCTGTGATTCATTAAGTAATTCATCTGTTTTTACACTTTGTACATAATTTCCTTGTTTTTTTAAATCATTTTTTGTACATATTCTTTGTATTAGCACTCTGCTATTACTTTTCGAAGCAACAACAATTTTATTATTTTTGTTGTTCCTTTTTCCAAAGGGACAACATTTTCGTTTTGGTGTTCCTTTTCTAAAGGGACAACACCTTTTGGATCAGCTGTTCATTTTGCTTTAATTTTGCTATTCTTTTTATCCTATTTTTTTTGTTTCTTTTCCAAAGGAACGACACTTTTCCTTTTTACTGTTCCTTTTCCAAAGGAATGGCATTTTGGTTGTTTGCTGTTCCTTTTCCAAAGGAATGACATTTTTTATTTTCTTGCTGTTCATTTTCCAAAGGAATGACATTTGTGATTTCTGTTGTTCCTTTTCCAAAGGAACAACACTTCTGATTTTTTGCTGTTCCTTTTTCAAAGGAACGACATTGGTGTTTTCTGTTGTTCCTTTTCCAAAGGAACAACATTTTTTATTTTCTTGTTGTTCCGTTTCCAAACGAATAGTGTTCGCAATTTCTGTTGTTCCTTTTCCAAAGGAACAACATTTTTTATTTTTGCTGTTCCTTTTCCAAAAGAATGGCATTGGTGTTTTTTGCTATTCCTTTTCCAAAGGAACAACATTTTTTATTTTTGTTGTTCCTTTTCCAAAGGAACAACACTTTCGGTTCTTTTTGTTCCTTTTCCAAAGGAATGGCACTTGCATTTCTTTCTGTTGTTCCTTTTTCAAAAGGAACACCACTTGTATTCTTATGCTCTTCCTTTTTGAAATAACAACATCCTCGTATTCCTTTTACTTATGCTTGCTCCCCTTGCTATTCTAATTTAAGGATGCATACTGTTCCTGCTATTTCAAGTCTTTTGGAACACAGCTATGCACTTATGTAATGGATACAAAACGACAACATACTAAAATCAGTAAATTATAAAATCACTATTTTTACAAGAAATTTCTCTGAATTGGTAAGAGGACAAAGGGAAGGACACACTTACCTATTACTATTGCTGTCATTGTTCCACTAATTTTGATCTGATTGGTTATCTTTATCATGTTGGTTCCTTTTAAATTTTCACAATCTTCTTTGATTATTATTCAGGAATAAGAACGAAGGGTTTATATGTTCCTATTGAGATGTTAAGACTTCTTCCACCATTCCTACTCTTAGGGAGTGTTGAACCACCCTTTGTGTATAAATGGGAAAGTACTTTATGAAAGAGAAAAAAAAAGGCGGAAAAAGATGTTTTAATGACTTGTTTATATAAGTTGTCAAATGCATGATAGGGGGTCTCATCAAGAGCCAGCCTACCATGATCATGAGGAAGAAAGTGAAGGGGCATTCCCACTATGGCCACCACACTAGGGATATGGTCCAAAAGGTACATCAAATAAAGAGCCCTTAGAACAGGAGGTCTCATCATGAGCCATCCTGCCCACCTTTCACTCCTTCCTCATGAATGGAATTATGGCTAACTAGTCACCAAGCCAGCATAATGGCCTACATTTTGGCATCGCACAACATTTCCTAAGCATACACAAAGGATCATGATTCCACAGGTAAAACAAACAACTCTGCAAAGGTTATGGACACCTATCGGCAGCAAAGCTCTGTTAATGGTATTGAAGTCACATTACTTATACACCAATAGGTAATTATTAACACCCTTCTGTCTCTTATACCTTTGTAATAAATCACATAAGAGTATGTATATTATTTCCCAAACCAATAAACACATGTAAATCTATTTATTACCAATCATGATAGAAAAGTTGACAATGACCGCATGAGACTCTATGTGCATGACAGCTGTCCTATCCTCCCAGCCTCACATCATATCACAACAGTCTCTTATTTGTCAAGCAATCTGACTATGCACCTCGATTTCGGTAACCTACTACTTTTGTAAACATGGCATGTTTCCATACGCTGTTCCTTTATGACTTTGTTCTAGGGAATATCGGCACATCGCTCCTTTATTTGATGGCTGGGGACAACCTATCACATTGCGGGGAGATTAACGTCATTATTCGATGGTTTACGTGTCGGACCACTATTCGGGAAATTGTGTACTTGGGAATAGAAGGGCTCAACAGTATACTATTTTTATTTTTATTTTTGCATGGCTTGCTATTCCTAAGCCATTTTCATAGTATGCTTAGCAGAATTAGTAAAGTTCTTTAGGATTTGAGCGAGTCCTACATTTGTTAGTTTCTCTTTGTTTTAATAGTTTTAACAACTTGCTGTTCCATTGTCATTTTTGAGATTTTACAGGGAAACCAAAAACATGGGAGGAAGATCAATTTGGAGAGAACCACAAGTATTGACAATCTCTGCTGCTGCACGGGAAATTCTGGTAAGAGAAGGTTGGTTAACTTATCTCAATCGTTTACAAGAATCCAATGAGACCATAGCAATAGAATTATTATAGAACTTGCAAGAAGATCACTCCACAGGAAGGGGGAGACACATAGCAGTCAATGATGACATAATTGCAGAGGTCTCTAGACTACTAGCCGCTGGACCTGTGTGGATGTTAAAGAAGGAGAGACTGCAAAAGATCATAAAAACCTTTAAGGATGAAGGCCAGAACCTAACAATCAGAGGAAAGGGGGTTCTACGAGCAACATTAGGAGAGCCGTGGGCAGAATTGGCGAAGACTATTCAGAGCTACATCACCTGTGAAGGTAGGAAAGATGTGGTAAGACCATGACACCTTAAAATTTTGGCCGTATAAAAGCAGAAATTCTCTGTAAACTTACCTGCATTTTTAAATTCATTACTTCATGATGTGGCCCAAAGCATGAAAAAGGCACAGCATGTAGAATCAGTCGTAAGTCACCATGGGCTGATATGGTTGATAGTTAGCCATAGCCTTGCCCAATAGTAAAGCAGATGGGAAGAGCTAATTTCCATGATAAATGGGGGATTGACCACACCATCCCCAAAGCGTAAGCATGCCACCAGTACACCAGATCACCCATTAAAACGAAGGAAATTAGTCCGATTAGCACGGATTAAAGGGAGGCTAGAAAATTCCCAAGGGGATAACAACCAACCAGTAGAGATAGACGATTCATGGGATGAGCAACCCCCACAATTAGAAGGAGAAGAAAATGAGAAAGGAATGCAAGGAAATGAGAAGGAGAAATGGAGGAAGAAACTGAGAAACTTGAGCAAAAGGAGGAAACAGAACAGTGTGAGGGCAACCCATTTCAAAATCCATTGAGAGAAGATGAATTGACCAAAATTTTGGCCAATATGGGTGAATATGCCCAACCTCTCACCTGACCAGACTTCCATGTTGAAGAAGAACCAAAAGAACACTCTACTCAAGATAAAAATGCACCCGAAGAATTACATGACGAGGAAGTAGAAAAGGAGAGTCAGCTTGTTCATGATGAAAGTATGACAGGAGAGAAAAATGGTACATAGGAGGAACAATCGGTTCCTAGCTAGACTACACCGAAAGAAATTTTGGAAGAAGAGGTGGTGGAAAAAGAAGTCACCTAGGAAATATCAAAACCAGCTAAGGTTCTTACCTCTTGTTGTGCTATACAACAACCCCCCTTTCATATCAATTTTAATTTCAAAACTTTAATATGAAATGGGTCCCTTTTCATTTGATTACTTTAATTGGTATCAACTTAAGTGTTATTCGAAAAGACCAATGATAAAACAAAAAATATTACAAATCTTCTCGATTAACCAATTGATAAAGTAAACAAGTAATATCATTGCGATAAAGCGATCGCAAGATCGCATATCGCAATGACTAAGGGAATACACTTAAACGGCCCTTTGGTTTTATCCGATGCGATAAACCTTCAAAATGTTATCGCTATCGGCAATAATATGTTGGCACAATGAACATCCCTCTTGCTCCGATGCGATGCGATATCGCTATCGGCAATAACTAATGCATGTTGTTAAAAGGCCTCCACTCAAACACTCCTGATACGATATCGCTAGTTGGCGATCAGAAGTAATCGCTGCATATTCTAAAGGCAAAGCCCCGCTGGAATACTTCCGATGCAAATTAATATTATCGCTATTGGCAATTGGGGATTCCGAAAAGGAAACAATATAATCACTGAGATTTTCCCCGATTGCTGATTGAGATAAAGAAAAAAGCGCAGATTTCAAGAAAGGATCATTAATCGGAAATATTATGATTTAAGCTATATTAAAAGCCCTGTCTTCCCACTTGCAATTCAATTGCGCTGAACCGTCAAGTCACGCTTAGACGGATCATTCAGCCAATAAATGATATAATGGATATTTGAAAGGATTGACAGGCTTTGATGGCCGTTTAATGTGATAGTAAGTCTGAAAATATTTTTGCAGATCGTATTCGCGGCCATTTTCCCTCCATCATGCATTGATTAACACATTGCTTAGATTTGGTTTGTGCTATCAATCCTCTACATTACGTTCATTTTACTCTTGTGCAGGACTCTTCCAAAACAACAGAATCAAGCAAAATGGGGAAGAAGTCTAAGAAGACTACAGTAGCTCCCACTGCATCCACCACTGGACAAACCATCGCTGATCTAGGGACCAAAAGGAAAGGATTGATATCCAACACTACATGTCTAGGACTCGGCAGAACTACCTGGCAAAGCACCTATAATTTAATTGAAGCTGAAGAACCCAAGGTAACAGAAGTACAGGCCACAACAGACTCAACTCGAAAATCCGATAGAACTTTAAAGGATTTGGCTGACTCTTTTCTCCATAGAATAGCAGCGCGAGGACAAATACTCCCTTATACAGACATAGTGAAGTGGGCAATTGAAGAAATCCGAATCACTGACAGAACCTTCTACACTGTAGACGGAAGGATTTTCGGCTCTTTCCAACCTGAGAGTTTAAGGCAAATGTATCATTTGCCTAGACCAGAGAAGAAATACAACAAGGAATATTTGGAGAAATTTGCAAGAGAAAATGAGATCGAGTCTGGGCCCATTTGGGACTAGAGGAAAAATCCAGCAAAGAATAAACATGAGTCTTCGGGTAAGTACTCCGTTGATTCCTTGTGTTCACCTTACTGTTATGCCGGGATAATGATGTGTAGATTATGGGGATTACATGATTCTTCCAGTTTTACTATAGAAATGGTTCCCTTGATGGAATCAGCATGTA
>Ga0068628_1000570_pt1 | contig 13520 bp, 10 predicted proteins | sample InSIn2gowninarea_FD_77431 | JGI IMG/M metagenome (GOLD analysis project Ga0068628, IMG submission 77431) | Clean room microbial communities from NASA Spacecraft Assembly Facility at Jet Propulsion Laboratory, Pasadena, California, USA -... ... | reverse complement strand
TGCTCAGTTACGGTGTGTGGTTTTAGGCGCTCATTTTCCTCAACACCTGGGTGTTCAAGGAGCTTCAAATTCTAGTGTTTGCACATATGGTTGTATTAGTAACTCCTAAGACACAACAGGCCAATATCCATTAGCTAACGCGTTCAAAGGGAAAAAAAAAAATTTATCTCCTAATAAGAAAGATTCATGTCAATAGGTCCAAAGGAACTTAATTTTACAAGAGTTTCCAATTTTTGGGTATATAGTGTGCACCTCATAAAGTTCAAATTCGGTGGTTAAATAATTCCATAATCTTGGGGTTTTGAGGTTGGATGGAAGGGAGATTAAAGAAACATGAAAACTACTTGCATAGTGCTTATTTAAACCTTTGAAAGACGTTAGATAGGAGGAAACTTTAAAATAATAATAACATGTTTTCATAAGCATTGTAAATGGTAGAGATTGAGGATAGATTGAAAAAAGTGCCAAATTAATTCAATTGGGGATGAAGGAAGCATTTATAAATTGAAAAGGCCTAGAGAGGCATTTTGAGAGAAGAGGTGCACAACAATGATTATAAGCACATGAGAAGTTTGTGTGTGTGAAAAACAAGATGAGAAGTAAATGTGGCATCTATGGATATAGCACATGGTTTGATTGGTCTAAGCGAGCACCTTAACTTGGGAGATATAAATAGTGTGAAAAATGGAATTGAGTAGTAGAAATGGATCTCAGCAGTAGAGATGGATCTGTGCATTGAAGAGGATGAAGCACATGGTGCAAAGTTGATGTTTATGAAGTAGCTATAAAGAATTGAAGAAGAGAAAAGTGGACCAGAAAAAATCAAATTGCAGATCAGAGTTCAATGAGGATTGGTGTCTCTAGCAAGTTTATTTCTGCAAATTTAAGGGGATTGGTGTCTCTTGTAGGTTGGTGCCTACAAAGTAGCAGGAATTTGTATCACCAGTAGGTTGATTCCTGCAAATATGAGGGATTGGTGCCTCTTATAGGTTGGTGCCTACATGGTAGTGGAAATTGGTGTCTCCAGCAAGTTGGTGCCTACAAAGTTGAGGGGATTGGTGTATCCTATAGGTTGGATCCTACAAATATTGTAACAATAGGTTGGTGACTACAAATATCAATTAATTAAAATAAGTTTTTGGTTTTCTCCTCTAATGGTTTCCACATATATCTTGTATTACTTTTTTAGTTTATGAGATTGATGTTTTACAATGTTTGAATATTTGAATGTTTGAATATGTATAAATTTTCATTATATTGATTCACCCACCTCTCGATATAATTGTGAATCCAAAAATTGGTATCAAATTCCAATACTTCAGAAGTAATCTAACCAATGGAAGGTAGAGCTCAAAGGGGCATAATGGCTAGTCAAGATGGTATTTTATCAAACAAAGCCCCATTCCTTTATGAAACAAACTATACCTTTTGGAAGATGAGGATGAGGATATAGCTGATGTCACTTAGTGTTGATATTTAGCTATCTATGATGGATGGTTATTAGGTTCCATCAACTCCTCCAATAGATGTAGATGGTAGAAAGGATTTTGTAAATAATGCAAAAGCTATGAATGTCATTTTATGTGGTCATGCAAAATATAAATTTGTCAAGGTAATGTAGTGTGGATCTACTAAAGAAATTTGGAACAAGCTTAAAAGAATCTATGAAGGGGATGAAAACTAAAGAGAGAAAAGCTTCAAACTGATAGAATGCAATTTGAGAATTTAAAGATGAATGAAGAAGAAGATATTTAGAGTTTTCTTTTTTGGTTTCATTGCATCACTCTTTTTGTGATGTGGTGAAGTCATGAATACTATTAGAGGACTTGATGAAATTATTGACGGATCAATAGTTGTTCAAAAAGTGCTAAGATATATCCCCCTAATATTTAATCCAAAGGTTTAAACTATTCAAGAAATGAAAGATCTTGAAAAATTGAAGATGGAATAGCTACATGAAATTCTTACTTCATATGAAATGAGAACAAGAAGATAAAAACAAGGATTATATAAAGCAACCTTCAAAGCATCAAAGAAAGTAAAAGGGCATCAGGCCACTGATTATTCTAGCCTTGAATTAGATGAAGAGGGAGCTCAATTTGTAAGAAATTTGAAAAGAGGATCTAGCAAATCTAAAGGTAATATGCCATTCAAATGCTTTAATTGTGGTACAAGAGGTAATTTTGCTTCTAAACATCCATATGCAAAACTAGAGGAAATTAATGATGAAATAAAACATAAAAATGGAGGTAAATTCCATAAAAATAAGAAGGGAATATCTCTCAAGAAGAAAAGCTTATATTCCAAGGAAGATGGTAACTCATTGGAAGAGAGTGATGAACATGCATCTGATGATGATTAAGAAGAATGCCTAGGCATGGCCTTGGAGAATCATAACACTGAGTAAGAAAAGATAGATTCAAAGGAAGAATATGTTGATGGAGAGGTAGATCTTGAGGGAGAACTTATTAGTGCCTTAGAAGAAATAGAAAGACTAATAAGAAAGATTAAAAGGCAGGAGCTAATATAGAAATATTAAAAGAAATATCATGATTCTAATGAAGAAAAAAGAATCCTCCTAAAAGATAGAACTAGAAGAAGCTAAGAAAGTAGAATGTATATTGATAAGTTAGTTGAAAGAAAAATGATAGAAATTGTGAGAAAATAGAAGCAAAGGATGTGCCCTTAAGAAAGGATCTAGAGAATTAAAATGGTCAATTGAATCTAAAATTAAAATTTGTAGAAGGGACTAAAACGTTAGATAATATTCTCATCTACCAAAGATCTCCCTCTATTAAGATAGGTCTTAGGTATAAAAAAGATTGTGAGACATTCAAAGGAGAATAAATAACAAGAACACCAAAAAAGGAAGAACCTAAAAGCTATTGTAATGTGCTCAAAGGATATAGTTGCAATGAAGCAGAGTTTGAAATGAAGCCAGGGATCAACAAATATTGCCCTATTAGCAATACAAGTAGCACTAGAAAGTAACTAAGGAATCAACAGACATTTGAGGTTCCTCAAAAAGATTGTCAAAATGGTTTCAGAAGAACAATTCCCCCAAGAAGGACCTTCTCATATAGATATCAAAATTCATCTTATGGCTATTTATTTTGATGTAATAATTTTGGTCATAAATCTATAGATTGTAAAGACCATGCAAGGAATGACTATATTAGAAACACAAGAAAATGGTTTTATGAAACATCAATGAATGGTTATATAAGCAACAAATATAAAAATCCTTATGAAGGTGGTGTTAGAAGATACAACTAATTTTCTCCCCTTTTGGACCATGTTGAATGTTTCAAGTGCAATAATTTTGGGCATGAACCTCATGATTGTAGTAGCATTTCATTAACAACTCCAAATCAAAGTATACAAGAAAATATTATCATAAATAGAAATTAAGGAAAAAAGATATCAAGAAGGAAGAAAGAGAAGCAGGAAGAATGTGGTCTAGATCTATATGTTCAAAAAAAAAGACAATGGTAGATAGACAATGGATGTTCAAGTCATATGACAAGAGATAAAAGAGAAATTATCTCTCTAAAGGAAGACAAAAGTAGTAGTGTTACTCTTGGAAATAATAATTCAAGAAGGATAATTGGAAAAGGCGCAATCAATATGGATGATGGAAGGGAAAAAAACTCATATTGTTTTGCTTGTTGAAGGTTTAAAAAACAATATATTGAATGTAATTCAAATTTTTGATCAAGCGTATGATCTCACATTCCATTCTAAAGGATGTGAAATAAGAAAAGCAAGTTCAAGAAGCAAATGTAATCAAGTCTCCAAACAATGTATATGTCCTCAATGAGATTAAAAGAAAGAAAAATTACTCTACGGGAGTAACATCACTAATACCTCATTAATAAAAGAGAGTATAGCTTCAAGTGAAGCAAGAAATTGTAGGCCTTATTAATAATATGGAAGCATTAGAATGTAAGTTTCAAGAGAGGAAATATGGTATGGAAAGTTTGTAGAATGTGGAAAATAGATGGTTTAAATAAAGTGAAGTAAATGGTGTATATCAATTAATAGATGCATAAGTTCAAGGGCAGAAGTTCCAAACAAGAGGAATAGTTGTAGAAAATGAAAGTTGAAAACAAGGAGAAGCATCATTTTAAGGGGAGCATCACTTTAAAAAAAATGAGAAGTGTAGATGAGAAGAATTATAAGGATAAGGGGAGTATCCCTTTGATTTCATAGGGGAGTGTTGTGGCCAGGAACAACCACCCTTCTTATTTTAGTTTTGACATCAATACTAAATAAGTGGGGACCCTTCATCTAGAAAATAACGATAAATTAGAACTTGTATTTCCCTTTTGAATAAATCTTACTATCATAAACTTAGGAGAATATACGCAAAAATCCAAAAAGACTTAAGTTTATGATGAGTTTGAATAAAATCTTTCTCTTAATGATAAAAGCATAGAATCGCAAAAAGGAAATAATGACATCATATAAGCAAGCTCCTACAAATGCGAAATCGCGATGCAAGATCGCACACCGAAGGAACTCATCGCATCGTAGTTTTCATATGCTTCAAACATCACTTAAGGTGAAATACTTCAAAGCCGGCGATATGTGATAATGAGTCTCACAAATCGCATTTCGCAAAAACACATGGTAATGAATGATTGTCAAAACATAACGGATTAGCGATATTGCAATCTGCGATATTGTGATCTACGATATTGTGAAGCAAATTGCATTATCGCAGATCTGTAGGGCACGTCATCCCAAAATGGTTTTTCGCAATCCGATGTCAAGTCATGCGCATTAATGTTAATTTAATAGGTTAGTTGATGATCATTAATGACATAAGGTTTCGATTTGATCAAGAAGTCAATTCATGTAGGGTGATATATTTTATATGATTTCAACATTTAAAGCTTTCCTGTCACCTTATTCATATCATTACTCTTTCCTGATTTCGTAAATTGTAGGAGCAGAAAATATAAAGGTATACATAGCAATGTTCAGAGTATAATGAGAAAAGAAGAGGAAACTCCCATTTCCGAAGTCATCTAACAAAATGTGCAAAAGGTGAAAACTGGCACTAGGGAAGCCCGGATCAAGAAACGGAGGCAGTTTTTGAAGCGCGCATCGCCAGGAAAAACCCCTTGAGAATGAAAGCCTTTGAACGCTTAGTTGCCAGAAAATCCAAAAAATTACAGGAAAAAGTGCTAAAGGCTAAAAGCAAAACTCGAGTTCTAAAAGCAGTGGTATTTATCAGGGATATATTTAAATGTTGTGTAAATTTCTCCCAAATACACAACATTTACAGAACAACTAGAGGCAAAAGGTTGAAGAAACAACAGAATCCATCAATAGGTTAACCAAGTTGAATTGGGATTCTTACTGGCAGTACTTGGTTAAACCACACAGTCAATGCATGACTCTCAGATGCCTCACTAACTTTGCCGAGAAGATAGCGCCAACGCTTGCCGATTCTATTTTTGCAGGACAACTTAAGTCAGAAGTCGGCCAACCAACTCTCCTCAAGCTGATGCTGAATTCTTGCGACCACAGAGAACAGATACATAGATAGTAATTTTTAGATTCAGTTTTAATTTTAGTTTTAGTTTTAGTTTTGCCTTAGATGAGGACAATCATTTAAACCGCCTCCTATATTTTTGTAATAGACTATTTTTAGGATTTAGCTAGTAGTATTTCAACCCTTCTCATGCATTTAGAGAAGGGTCCTTAAATTTGTCAAAAACGTTTCCTCAAAACATGCACTTCTGCACCCTCAGAGGAGGTTTTGATGAATGAATGGAACAAGGTTTATTGATATCTGTGTTTAATATCTGCTACTGAAATTGCACTTTTGTACTCTTAGTAGATGTTGAACTACGAAGAGATAGATCATTATTGCTGAAGCTCATGAGTAGAACTTGTTATCAATGGTACTTTTATCTCTTAACAATTTCTGCTTATGCGTTTAAGTGATATTCATGTTTAGTTATTTATATATGAATGCCTGAATGCTTGAGTTATCATTTGGCACTTTTGTATGGTGATGGCTATTCTATTTGTGCTTAATATATGAATGAATTGTTATGCGATATGTTTTTCACAACTGTTCGGCTAACATTTTATATGAAACAGTTCATCTTTATTGAATCCTTTTCTTATAGCGATTGAATGATCTTTATTACCAATTGCTGTTAGAAACTATTTTAGAACGCATAATTGAAAGATTAAATCCCAAGTTAGTTTTAGAATTAGATATTTATGTTCATTAGAATACAAATTCCATTTTATTAGATTAGATTTAGAATAAAGCATTTTACTTGGGAATTATTAGGAAAGAAATATCAATTCTCAACACACACACACATAAATTGGGAAACTAGTCCCATATCCCCAGTCGGACCCACCATCCCAAACGGAAAAGGAGTTGCTTATCAAGATCCAGACCGGGTGGGTATCCCCCTTGTTGTAGACCTAATTTTCAGGGTTTCAACAGGGAGTTAAGTTGCAGGAAAAGAAGTGTTTGAAACAATGTTGATATCGAGGGACAGGGGGGTGAATCAGTATTAAGGTTAACTTTAAATTTTTATGCTAATTTATATTTTCTCATTCAAAATTGGAAAACATTCATGTAACCAACAATAACACATTATTTAATAGCAATTCAAATCAACACATGAACACACACACCATGAGAAGCATACACATGTGACATAGAGGTTTAATGTGGAAAACCTTCTGAGATAAAAACCACCAAATATTTATTGCATTATGATGTAAATAAGAGCTCCTACTTTATTACATCAATGTTTGTGAGCCACCACTCAAGAATAACGTTTTCAAGCACCCACTAGTAGGAAGAACCAACTCCCTTCTTCTACAAACACCTGATCATCTTACCAGAAGCACCAACTTCATGGATTTGTTGCAAGCACCAATTTGCAACTCTTGTGATTTATGAAAGCACCGACTTGTAGGAGGCACCAACCCCCAATCTTTCTTCAGATACCCACTAGTTGGAAGCACCAACTCCCTTGTTTGCAAGCTTCAACCCCCTCTCAACAATGAACTAGATATCCATTGTAAATGGCAGACACTCGTCATGTTATAAGCTCTTGTTTCTCCTCTGCAACCTTCTCTTTATACAACCCATGCAACACTCTATCATCTACTCATCTGCAACATCATACAACTCTCTACTCTCATCCCTCTTCTTCTGCATAAGCACTCATGACCTATTCTTAGCAACAGACACCCACAGAGCTCTCCACTCAGCTCACTCAGCTATGTTGCATTCCCCCAAATTGCTCAATGGAAATCTTGGGTTGTTTTCCTCTATTGCATGGGGAACAATGTTGTCTCTATTGTCATCCACACTTCCTGAAATCCTACTTCTGCATAGCACTCCATCCTATTGTTGTGTCTGATTAGATGGCCACTACAACAACATTAAATATTAGGAATGAACTATGGATTGTTTCTCCATACTGAGAGATAATTCTCAGTCAAATTGTGCATTTCAGTAAGGATCTCCATGCTATTTAATTGATCATAGAACTCATATTGTACTTCAGGCATGGCTTATTTGATCTATGATGAATTCTTAAGCACCCAATAATATTTTCCATTTAATTCTCCATAATGTGTAAGGAATATTAGAGATGGCTTGCTTTTGTTTCAGGAAAATCTCCATTAATTTTCTCCTATGCATCGTCATCCTTCATTGTCTTGATTTAGAACTCATGGAAATTTCCATTGCCACTATCTCCATCAACTCATCCTATGCAGTCACAATAGTTCGTAACTCGTTCAATGCCCGCTAACCATTAATATGATGCAATGCCACATATGTCACACCTACAAAATAGCTGCTAACCCATACACCCTTTAAATACTTGCCCGCAGTGCCATTTTATTTGACATTAGCCCATAGGACCATGGTCACCAACACAAGAAAAACCTCTACTTATACCATCATTGGTCCCCTTTGAACTATAACCCCTAAGGTCTTCAACAACATGCATCCACTTTTTTCACCATTGGTCTTATTTCCACAATGAAGCCATATCCTAGTGGTTTACTTTAGCCTCCTGACGCCTTCAACTCAGTTCTTTTCTATTCCACCCTCTAAAGCCCTTTGGGGTGTCCCCTATGGGATGGTGTGTCCCATGGGTCCACCCATTATAGCCACCAACCAATCAAGAGCTTGTCGGCATAAGTTGTCAATGCCAACCCATACTCCTTCGTGTCTCGTTGCTCTAATACCATGGCCTTCTCCTAATGCACCTTTATTTTCTTCTAGGGTAAACCTTGCAAGCTTACACATCCCATGGGGTGCGCTCGATGCATTTTCCATTAGCCCATGCTCTGGCATGACCACCTTTGTTTAATGCCCAGTCATCCTTTTGGTTCCTCTATGCACACCGCTCAAACCTTCTAGCCCCAAACTTATGAGATGACATCATCATGATGTCACTCATGCCATGTGGTGCCTCTAGAGTGGCCCACTTGGGTGCCCAGAACAAATATTCCTTCCATGTGTCCCCTATACTGATGTCATGTTGATTTCATCATCAACCACTACAATATTTCCACGTACCTTCCATAAGGAGATAGAAAGGGGTCCCAGGACTTGTGTTTTGTGACCAATTCCTTTGTTAAAAATATAAGGGTCTTGGGCCAATTCTTTATCACTGCATTGTTGTGAAACCTCTAGGGTGCACCTGCTAGGATGAAGTCATCCTTGGCTTTCGCCTTTGTGCACTTATAATTATTTCAATGTCTATCCATCGAGCTTGCATGTAAATTGGGTCCTCCACTAGCCAATCAAACTCATCTCCATTATTGCTAGGTCCACCTCCGCTCGACGTTCCCATCTGGACCTTCTTCTTTATACGCTCAATGAAACCTCTAGGGGTAATCCCGTCGAGCTTGTGTATAAATGGGGCTCCATGTCGGCCAATCAAAAGTCTCCCCACTATTTCTTTGTCTGGCCTCATCTACCTAGCTCTCCTTTAGGGCCTCTGCTAAAATATTCCGCTACATTTGGAAAACACCACCAAACTAAATTGCCAATAAAGGCTCCTCTACCACTTTTTAGCTATGTTGTTTTGACTGTGGGGCACCTTAACCTTGACTAGAAATAAGTTATGATCCATAAGGCCATTTGCAGTCTTCATCATATTGTTGGAAATATCTTTCCGAGCACTATCCAATGAGGTCACTTCTTGGAGCATCTGACCTAATCTCTTGAAGCTCAAATTCCTTCAAATAATGGGACTCCCAACCATCATACTCATCATATTGTAGCTTATCCACTAAGCCTACTACTATCATGAATCTCTACAAGAGACTGCAACAACCATGGGACTCCCCCTAAGCTTGACACATCATGCACATTATGCTAGCCCTAGTTTCCATCATAGTTGGCCTAGTGGACATCAATGCCAACCTAGTATTCATCAATGCCAACACCTTTGTTGCCACCATCATCAATGCTAATTTGGTTGTCATCTATGACAACACACTTGCTACCATCGACCTTCCAGACAATGCCAACTATCCAAAAATCTCCCCTTTTGGCATTGATGGCAACACTTCATCACTTCTTCGCATTGATGGCCAATCCTCATGTTTCTCCCACACTTCTCTTTGCATGAGCCACTAATGGCTTTCTCTCTTATGCATGGGCCATCACAGCTTACTCTCCCCCTTTGACATCAATGGAAAAGGACTACAAGTTGCTTCTTCTCTCCCTTATAATTACTGACTGAGGGTCAAGTTATTGATGTGTATTCTACTATGCATACTTCTCTTCAAGGGTTTATATCTTCTTGATGGGGCACTCGAAGTCTGTCATCCAAGCTCAGCTACAAACATCATAAACAAAGACATCATCAAGAATCAAACATTAGTAAAAACATATCTTTGTATCTCCATGTAGTTGTTTATTTTACTCTAGGAACTGGACATAAGTGCTATTCTCCCCCTAAACATATCCTGCTTCTTCTTTGAATGCCTCCAATCCTAGGCACCTTATGGATGCTCACTAAATACTCTCTCTGCTAATGCATTTTTTGTACCAATTAAAGAGAAATTGATACCAATTAAAATTGCTCATGGTATTGCTACTACATGCAAATACCATTCAATGGTGATGCATTTTGGCTTGCTCTTTACCATTGTTGCTGCTACTGATACTACGCACACTTCACTTGAGCATCCTAATAGTTAATGCTCCTCCCCTTGAGATCATACATCTCAAAAAGGGGATTGTTGCTTAGATGACACCAATTGCACCAAGAGGTTGATACAAGTTGGACAACGTACCATGCAAACTCTAATAGCTACTTCTAAAAAAGAAATGCCCATTTGCACAAAAATATTACTCCATATGAACTAAAAACCACCAATTTACATAGCGATACTAATTAAAAGCTAAGGTACATGAAAATATTATACCAATTCTTTTCACGAACACAATATTTCTAGGCATAATCAAATTCACAATCTTAAATGACATAAGGGTATTTCACCCAAGATGCAAACCTTTAATTTCCTATGCAATCTTTCTTCCTAAGGCTGAAAATGATTGCCTACTACTTCTTACTAAAGCAGTTCCCCCTTAATCCAGTGCTCTTTGATATCCTACATTCACTTCCTTGCTTCTGCGTGTGGATTGATCCTACAGACCTAACTTAATTGTGGGTCTCTTGTCATTCCACACTTCTATTAAAACACTTCTTCTTCCACAACATAGAGTATTGTTGTGTACTCCCCCCCGCGACCATGTTGGCTACTCTTTCCTTTCACTTGTAATGCTAATATATTTGAAATAAACAATTTTATCATTGTAATCAATAAGGGGACTCGACCATACCTCCAAAGTTCAGATGCACCTTTGTGACTATCCTTTCCTGGTTTCCTACATCTGGATTATTTGGCCTCTCTTGAGGCTGCTCTCTTCTTTTAGTGAAGAGAAGCATAGGATCTACTCCTCTTGAGTAGTATGTCCTCTTTCTTGCTTTGGACCTGCAATGGATGAGTCTTAATAGAGGCATTACCTTCTAGCTTCTTCTTTTCCTATGTTTGGTCTTTCTCATGGTTGTGCATGGCTAGAGGGCACTCCTCCTTATTTTATTCTCTCTTTATCCAAGCCTTCATTTCATAGCCTCTCTTCTTTTCCTTCATAGTAGAATTGATTGGGATACTAATCCCATTCATCACTTGAGGCTTGCGCTCATTACAGTTAGAAATCATAAAGGGTTTTACCACTAGAATATGAGAATCATCCCTTTTAGTCTTAATTTTTCTCTAGTTCTCCTTTAGAGAAAAATCAACTCCTTGATGATTTCTTCCTCCATTTTCTAGCATGCCCCCTTTGCATAGAGCACTGAAGACATACTTTTAATCCTATGCTCTTCTATTTCTTCTCATCCTCAATGGTCAACTTACTTCATTTAACTGCATAATCTGAGAGGTGGGCTTTATTCTATTATATTATGAGTCCACTGCTTTATGCCAAAAAATTCCACATATGTAGCATTCAACGGGGCTTAGGAATGGGGCCACAAAATTGCTATACTTGGCAGCGTTCCTATCATAACTTCACTCGTGGCCAGTATGCCTTCTCCTAGACACTTTGTGTATTCTTGGGTTACTCCTACCCAACACATTTTGTTTTCTTGCATGTCATCTACAATCTATGGCTTTATTTCCAAAATTATTGCAAGAAAAACAATATCCATGAAAAAAAAATTGAGGACTAAAGATACCTTTACATTGAGGGATTCTTCCTTTATGGGGAAAGGACCTATGTTGGTTCTTCATGTGCCTTCCATGGTTGTTTGAATTGTTTCCATGCATTCTTTCTTATTGCTACATAGCCCTATTTTGTTGTTTCATTTTCTTCTCTTGTTGTTGTTGTTACTTCCCTTTACTGATGTTGGACTTCATTGTTACATCAACTTGGTTAGCATCTCCTTTGACCTTTTCCTTTTCAAGGCTCAAAAATTAATTTAAGCCCAAACTAGCCTTGATTAAGAGAGGTCTTTGCTTGATAAGAATTTCATTCAAAATCTTGGATCCCTTTTTAATCTTTTGATATTAAGACAATTGATGATTAGTATCTTCTAAATCATATCTCAATGAGACTACTTTAGCTTGTAGTCTCTCACAAAGAGTGTCCTTTTCATTCAACTAATTGGTTAACATCCCATTCAACCTTCTAGCCTCTTCTTATTGAGTATTTAAATCTATAATCGTTTTTCTCAACTCATCATTCTCAAGCTCATAATCATGCAATTTCTCCTTTTGCTTGATATTTTCCTCTAATAGTTCCTTGATATCTTTTAGAGCAGAGATCAGCTTCTTTCTAAAGTAGATCCTTGCATTCAAATAATTGTCTTCACTATCAGAGGTGTTGGCAAAATCACTACAATGATCTAGACCCCTTTTTGAGTCTCTAGAATCCTTCATGGATCTGAGGAGTATTCCATCTTCATAACTACCAAGGATACTCCTTTTCTCTTCTTGGGATATACTCTCTTCTTCTTGAGAGGATCCCTCATTTGCTACTGCTACTAAAGTAGTTATATCTGCAATACTACAACTAGATGAATTTCTATATCTTTATTCAAAAACTTCATATGAACATCTAGAAGATAAATGACCTATCTCATTACATTTATCACTTAGCAGTAGCTTACCTCCTGATTCTCCATCATCATCTCGAGAGTGATGAGCAGCAACTTGCATGTCAGAAGGAAAGTCTTCAATCTTCTCAACATCTCTTTTCTGTGATGCTTTCTCCATCTTCTTCCTTCTTTCATTCCCAATGGAATTTCTAGGAACAATACTTACATGGTCTGATTCACTGCTTGAGTAGCAAGGTTCTTCATCCTTCTCCTAAGCCACATTGTTAACTCCTCCATATATACAACACAGTTGGTTCAACATTTATTTTGTTATCTCATAATGGCTAACTTTATCAGCATCTGGCTTTGATAGCCCTTTCATGATAATCTCCTTGGCTTCTGCATTAAATTCATTCTTCTCTCCATATTCTACAGACAACCAAACATCTGCATTAATGACCATCAAATATTATACCATTCTAATCATCCATAGCTCATAGTCTGATCCATTTAAGAAAGGAACTCCCTATGGTGTTAGCCAAACCTGATTAGACATTTTTTCCCTTTGATTTACCTTCAAGCAGTTAAGTTGTTCCTAAAGGAACTTGGCTCTGATACCCATTGTTGGAAACAATGCTAATACTGGGGGGGTGAATCATTATTAAGGCTAACTTTAAATTTTTATGCCAATTTATATTTTCTCATTCAAACTTGGAAATCATTCACATGACTGGAAATAGCACATTATTTAATAGCAATACAAATCAACACATGAACACGCACACCATGAGCAACATACACATGTGGCAGAAAGGTTTAACGTGGAAACCCTTCAAAGAGAAAAAAACACCAAAGCTTATTTGTATTATGATGCAAATAAGAGCTCCTACTCTATAAGAAGAG